>Ga0315279_10000822_pt1 | contig 56258 bp, 44 predicted proteins | sample YL17G06_20_MG_FD_203694 | JGI IMG/M metagenome (GOLD analysis project Ga0315279, IMG submission 203694) | Sediment microbial communities from Yellowstone Lake, YNP, Wyoming, USA - YL17G06_20 | ecosystem: Environmental > Aquatic > Freshwater > Lake > Sediment | place: USA: Wyoming | collected... | reverse complement strand
TTCAAGGGTCTCGTGTTCATCTTGATGTCCCGCTAGGATTCACCTCCTAAGCTTGGACTTCACTCAAGAATACGAGACCCCAATCCAAAAATAAACATTAGCTAATTTAGGGACAAGCCAGCGCGCAACAATTAAGCCTCCATGCAGCCTCTAGCAATACATAGGAGATTATCTAATACTAGTTGATACCCCCAACTTCTCAATGTCTGTCATACCTCAGAATTCTGATTTACTATTACGAGAAGTACCTTTACCTCCACATTCTCAAAGAGAGAAACAGTGATTAATCGTTTCCTGGTTGAGCATCCCCCACCCAAGTGATGATGAAGAGCTCATAGATGCACTGACGCCAAGCTTTATTTCTTGAAAGACTCAGTAGTGACTTTCTAGGTGGTGCAAATGTCCGCAAATCCCTTGGATGTCTACCGGGAATTTGATCCGAAAGTTGTTGAGTCATACGATAGACTGCAGGACCTCGTCTTTTCTGAAGGAGCATTGCCTCAGAAGTTCAAAGTGTTAATAGCCATGTCTATCGATGTAGAGCATGGCGCTTTGCAAGGCGCAATAGCCCTGGGACGAAGAGCTCTTGAACTCGGAGCCACGAAAGAAGAGATCATTGAAGCTCTCAGAGTATCGTACTATGTTGGAGGCAACCGTGCCCTCTTTACCTCCGCTCAGCTTCTGCAGAACCTCTTCAAACAAGGCCAGAGACCCTAATCTGCCCTCAGCCCTATCAATAGACTCATTCTTCGGATGCTAAAAGAAGACCACTTGGAGAACGGAAATTTGAACGAAATGGGTGCACTCCCAGAATTTCCCAAGTTTCAAAGCTTGGCATTCGAAGATAAAGCCCTTCTTGACTTTTGTTCAAACAGATACAACCACAAATGTCTGAGCTCACCTTCACAAATCTCTACGTGTGGAAGGACACCGAGCCGGTTCAGGTCTCACGCCTGCACGAAACACTATTGCTACAACGCAAAAGAATACATGATGACAAAAACGTGCTCCTGCCTCCACTGGGAAAAGAACCAATCTCCACAGTGCTGAAACGCATAGGAGAGGCCGCGGACGAGAATCACGCAAAGACGCCACTCTATGGCATAAATGCTGAAGAGGCACAGCAACTCAGCAAGAAAGGATATCGAGTTGAGGCTGACAGAGACAACTGGGACTACGTTTATCTCTCCTCCGACCTTGCGGATCTTCCAGGAGGCAAGTACCATTCCAAACGCAACTTCGTAACCCGCTGCCTCTCCACCTACAAATGCGAGCACAAGAAAATCGACGCTTCTGTTGTGGACGACTGCCTCCACCTTCAAACACAGTGGTGCGACCTTCGCAGATGCGACTCCATATCAAGCCTCGAGGCTGAAAACAGAGCAATAAAGACAATCTTCGACAACTATCAGCAACTAGGCGTCTCCGGGGGAGCCATTTACGTCGATGGCAAGCTCGAAGCCTTTACGCTCGCAGAACCGCTCAACAGTGAGACGGCTGTCATACACTTCGAAAAGGCCAACCCCGAAATCACGGGTCTGTATCAACTCATTAACCAATGGTTCTGCCAGAACACTCTAAGAAACTTCACACTCGTCAACCGCGAGCAAGACCTTGGAGTGTCAGGCTTGAGGAAAGCAAAACTCAGCTATCACCCGCACCACATGATCGAAAAGTACCTTGCAATCAAATCCTAGGAGCGCGAGCCAAGTCCATCTAGAAGTTTTTCGCTGAACTCCTTGAGACTTCGAACCACAAACTCCCCGCTACGGTCGCCCGTTCTGTCAAGATAAAAAGCTGTCATACCCAGCTTTCGTGGGACATCAAAATCAAAACACTCATCGTCGCCCACGTGAATAATCTGTTCTGGAGAGACATTACACATACTGCACACTTTTCGGTAAGCATCAACAGTGTTCTTGACCAGCCCAAAATCGGAAGTCGCAGAGAAGATGCCTTCAAAATAGCGTTTGATCGCTGTTTTTTCAAGCTCAAAATCCGCGAATTCCCGGCGAGCATTCGTCACTATTATCAGCCCGAATCCTTCACTCCTTAACTCCTCCAGAACTTCAACCACCTCTGGGAAAACCCTGATTCTGCTTTCAAAACGACCCAAAATCTCTTTCGGGGTGATGTTTAAACCCAGTTTCTCAATCCAGTAACTCAGATTGTACCACTCAAGCCTTTCCTTGCCAACCTTGCAGTATTCACTCATCACCCTCTTCTTGGCAACTTCAAAGGAAACACCTTCCTTTAGGGCGTATTCATGCGGCATCCCTTCCAGCCACACGGAATCTGCAAATGAGATATCCGTAATAGTCCCATCCATATCAAAAGAAACAATTCTTGCTCTCTGCATTCGTCCCTCACATTTCCGTTTTATAATGACGATTTCTAACTATTTGACTATTTGGAACAATGGCTGGTCGACTTACTGACTCATAACATCGCAGAAGGAAAGCGCACGCCGCAGAAGTGAGCCCGAAATAGCGCACACACTACTGCAATTTTAGGCATAACATTCGTCGATGGTTCTGCATCAGCTCTTGGACGCGGATGTGTTGCTCTGGTTTGCCTGGGCACTTTTCTTCTTGGCAGTGCTCGACTTGGACTTCTTTCCAGAACCCATGAGCAATAACAGTGTAAGGGCTAGACTCATCACAACTATCGCTACTAGAACTACTGCCCATACAGTGTATGAATTGGAGGACGCAGTTTGAACAGTCTGGGCCGTCGGAGCGGGATCTGACTGGCTTCCCATTGTAGTGTTCGAGTTTGTCGGCCACCAGGCTTCCCACCACGGTCTCACTATTTCTCCCCACGTTATGTTTAGCGGTCCGACGCCATCTTTGATTTTGGTGAGATGATGAACATAATCATTCACCTCGGATACCTGAAAGGTCACGGTTCCTGATGAATAGTTGAAATCCTTTCGCCAATTCCATATGTCGTCAAACGACCAGTCTAAAGGAACCTTACTTGTATCCTGCCCAAAGGTAACGTTCACAAACATCGTGCCATTTTCCCCTTTGAAAAGCGTGTTTTCCCTTTCGTAAATAGCAACAAACCAAACATGCTCTGTCTGCCCCGAATTCGTGCGTGTGTTCGATACTCCTCCCTGGATTATCCTTATTTCATCCCAAATGACGTCCACACTGTTGCTCTCGAAAACTGTTACGCTTGGATAAGTGTAGTCCAAAATTGAGGAAGCGCTCATAGTTGCTTCGTCGACGTGATCACGTGTCAAGCTATCATTGAAAATGACGAAGCCATCAAATGGAGTCTTGTCAGATTCATAAGTGCTTCCCGTCCACGATATTGGCGCAGGAGAATCAACATCCACGTAATTGTTGGCCATTGACAGAGTGATATTCACGCGCTCCCAACAGATTGTCCTATTCTGAGCCGTCTGCCAGAACGATGTGACATTGCCAAATTGAACTGCTTTCACCGAAAAAGTTACTTTTTTCGCGGCCACGGGTGAAGGCACTTCAAAGGTTGCCCACCCACTGTTATTCACTGATGCGGTGACTGCCGGATAGTTGCTGCTTCCAACAATAGTTACTATGCCATTGGTGGCATCCAGGCAGTTTATGGCCCATTCTGCATGAAAAGCGACGGTTTGGTTTGATCCTAAATTGACCCTGTTTGGCCATTCTGAAGAAGCTGGGTAGACAGCAGATTGGTCGATTATTATGTCGCTCACTCTTATGCTTATCACGACGCCCCACTGAGAAATCGTTCCATTTGAGCTCACCTGCATTACAGCAACATATAGACCCGGCGCTCGCAAGCCAGTAATGGGATCCACGCACTTGCTTGTGTCTACAGTTACTTTGATGAGGACGGACTGATTACCAGGCAAAACACCGCCAGTCGCACTTAGGGGGTTGAGCCATGCTGGTTTACCATTAATATATGTGATGTTCCACATTAACCAGTCGTCGTTGGGTCCGTCATTGTTGCTTATGGTGAAATTATTCGTGTATATCTGATCCCCTGACCCTGCCCCGAAATCGACGATGCACGGATCATAGGGAATAACGGTTGAACTGGAAGTCACAGACAGTCGACCAACATTTTCAACATAAGTAGAACCACTGCTGGAATTGTCCCAATTTCCTGCCTTGTCAATGGCAGTGACATTGAAGTTTAGTGTAATGCCTCCTGGCTGTGCAGGGATTACAACCGTGTAGTTGTCGTCCACTATTTTCGTCATCTGTGCTGTCCATACGGTGAAGTTGAAGAGGTAGGAGACGAAAACCTTGTCAACGCCACTTGCATTTGCAGGCTCGGTGACAATTACATAGATACCAACTGTTTGGTTAGAATCAGGCGGACTGGGCACGGGGCGAGGAACACCAATTTGTGGTCCCCTCAGATCATCCACCAAATATACGAACGGAACCGGGTAGTTGGTTGAGTTCAGCCAGTCAGAGCCATCAGCAAGAACTCTTACGATGTATCTCACTGTAGTGCTGTATCGGGAACTTGGGATAGTGAAATTGATTATGTAGCCGGTAATTGAGAATCTGGTAAGTGTCATATTTCCAGTCGTTCCGTTACTGTAGGTGTAGTTTACGTAGAGGGTTGCGTTAGTTATCTGGACATACTTCAATACTGTCACACTCACAGTCACGTTGGTGTCGTACTGAACACTCTTATCGTAAACTTGAAGTGCACAGTTTGCGTGGGTCAATTGGGGATATTGCGTCACAATTTGTATGAGGAAAAGTGGATAATTGTCAAGGCTGCTGGCTGTCCCGTTTATGTGATAAGGTTGATCACAGATGCCGTCTGGGGAAGGTATGGTGCAATTTGGACCTATGTCTTGATTTGGCCCGGCATATATGTCCGTGCAGTTAGTGAAGTCGCTCCAATAGTTTCCTCCTCCAGTCTCGTTAACGGGAGCGTATGGGTAACTGGAATTCCACATGTTTGATGTCCCATTGTCTAATGCCTGCTGATAATTCTTGACAAACCTGTTTCGATAGATTAGGTTGCCAGAAGCGCCTTTGCCGCACCGCAGCCCCACTACCGTGTTGTTCAATATCGTGTTGTTCAGAACCAAGCTACCCTGTCCTGAAACCATATCGATTCCCACAGGGTTGTCCTGTATCAAATTATCTGTAATCGTTGTGTTCGAACCTGCGACCCTTATCCCGTCACCGAGTCCACCTATAATGACGTTGTCAATTATGTTATTGCCGCTGCCAGTTATGTTGATCTGCGCGCCGCCTTTCCATGAGTTCCTCAACGTCAGGTCACTGATGGTAACGTTGGAGCAGCCATTCAGGAAGACGCAGAAAGGCGCCGTCATGTTGAACTTCCCATCTATGATGGTGCTGGCAGAATCTTGCCCTTCAAGCGTTATGCCGTTTTTGTTGGGCGGGATTATGATGTTCTCGAAATAGATACGTGACCCGTTGATGTATATCAGGTCACCAGGGCTCGCCTCATTGACAGCTGCCTGTATCGTTGGAAAGTCAGCTGGGACATTCATGCCTTGCCTCACTTCTATGTCGTCGATGTATCCTAGCGACCGCAGAGAGCCGTGGTCGTTCGTATGGGAGACATTGAATTCTGTGATTGCCATCCTCTGAATCCATGTGACGGTTCCGTTGAATCTGGCGTTTGATGCCTCGAGGTGGTCATCGATGTGGATGTTGTAGACATGATGTGGTATGTCCATGATGAACTTTATTCTATACCATCTGTTTGCAACATAGGAACATCTAAGCGTTTGGAGCCCTTTGACACCATCGAAATACTGAATCGTGCCATCGCTGAAAATAATGTTGGAACTGTTGAAACTCCCGTCGTCGACGCTGATTTCCAGACCTGTTTGGTTTCCAGTGTTATAAGGCATGTCCACCGAGAAGCTGACGACAATTGTGCCGTTTTGTTGTGAGAAATAACGAAAAGCGGTCACAACGTCAGTGCTTGAGTTGTCGACAAATTTTGCAGATTTTTTCCCAGTATAGGCCGTATCGTTATCAACTGTAAAACTGCCTGATTTTGATGGATTTACGACCCAGCCCTCTGGAGTTGCACCCACCGATTCATTTTCGAATGATTGCTGAAGGACTAATCTTTGGCGGGATGTCGCATCCTGTGAGCCCACAGCTACATCTGCCATGCCAACACTAAGCACGCATGGCAAGAAAATATTGGAGCCTACTAGCATTATGATTGCCAACTCTAGCGTAAGAGCTGACCGTAGCGGGTATTTCCTTCCCATCCCTATCCTTCTTCAGCCCCTATGTTTGTGCGACATGTATAGTTAACCTTTGTGAAACTTATTTCTAGACAAAAGTTCCGTGCCACATCAGCCATGGCGAGGAATCGTGCACTCCAACATTGATTGTTGTTGCTGAACAGATCCGGCAGCCGATTTCAGTATCCAAGGGTCTTGTCTACAACGTTGATCAAAGGTCTCTTGTGTATGAGTCGATTGAGGTTTTCGCAGAATATGCCAGTCAAACGCTCCATGTAGTATGGTGTTTGCCCCGCCACGTGTGGAGTGATTATGACGTTCTTAAGGGCCCAGAGTTCGCTGGCCTCTGGTAATGGCTCATCTTCAAAAGTGTCCAAGCCCGCGCCGGCTATCCATCCCCGTTTCAGCGCCTTGATGAGCATGTTTTCCTGAACGATACTCCCCCTGCTCACGTTGATGAGGTAGGCCGTCCGTTTCATGTTCTTAAGCTGTGCCTCACCGATCATTCCCTGCGTCTCCTTCGTGAGTGGGAGTGACAAGACAGCGAAGTCCGATTCTGCCAACAGGCTGTTCAAATCGGAAATGCCGAAAAGCTGGTCAACATTGGGGGACGCCGAACGGGCAGTGTTTCGTTTTGTCGCGACGACTCTCATTCCGAGGCACCTTGCTTTCTTCGCTATTTCCCTTCCGATTCTGCCGAGCCCGACTATGCCTACAGTCTTGCCCGACAACTCCTCAACCCGTTCTGCGAGGGCGCCAGATTCGAACCTCTCCCATTTTCTCTGCATCTGGTTCCTGATGAAGAGGTGCAGTTTTCTGCAGAGACAGAGCATCAGCCCGACGACATGCTCTGAAATTGGCGTAGGATGAACGCCTCCAGCATTTGTGACGATCACTTGGCTCTCGATAACTTCGGGTATGAGGAGCCTGTCAACGCCGGCTCCCCACGCCTGTATCCATTTCAACCTCTTCGCTGCAAGGAACAATTCTTTCGAGAAGAAACCGGCGAAAAGAACATCCGCGTCTTCGACTAGACGCAGAGCCTCGTCTCGGCTTTCACTCTGCACAATATCAACGCTTGGCGAGCACTTTCTAATCTTTTCTAAGCAATCGTTAGGTAGGTCAAATGAAACTAGAATCTTCATTTTTTGCATTCTTGGAACCGCTCGTCAGAGCATGCCGTTCGTCAAACGTTGCTAAAATTGGAAGATGTAAGAGTATTTAAGTCTTCAAAACAAAAGAATGGCCTGAAGAGTCTTCCCTTTTCTCAGCGCAAACCAGTCCAATCAGCCGCTGTAACAATTTGGCTAAGCTCCGTAGTTCACTGTGAAAGAAGTGCCTTCAGAATCAAGGGACGAGACGCTGACTGGCTGCATGTTCAGACGGGTGTACATTGTAACTTGAAAATGGGGGTAGCTGCTGATGGTTCCAACATTACCTCCTATGGTTGCTGTGCAGCCTGTAAACGTTACTGCGCCAAAGTTGGCCAGGGTCCTAGCACGGTTGTTCACTATTGGTGCTTCCACGATCCACTCTGCTGACAGCATTGATGAAACGTAGGTGAAACTGTTATGGAACGATTGATTACTAGTGACATCATGGATTTCCGTGGACCACATGTTCGCAGCTGAGTCCAACAAAGATATTGAAGCTATAATACTGTCTCCAGGGGACACAGTCAACGAATCAATAGTCACTGAATTACTGGGCAATAGCTCGTACCAAGCCGAGTATTGTCCTCCTTGAATGTAATTCTGTTCAGTTCCGATCTGAATCAGTGTATCATCGAATTGCCCTCCGACGCCAATCCAGGTTGCAGAATAGGAGCCCGCGGTCGGACCGTTAACAGTTGGAACAGTCCAGGATGCATTGATGCTCGTGACTTTAGGTTGTGGGTTATTCAGGTCTGAGGCCACAATGTAACCCGACCAGTTGGAGCTGGTTAAACTCCGGTTCGGCGACCCTGTGAAAAGTGGAAAGAAGAGAATCAGAGCAATGATGAGCAGGGAGTCCAGCAGGATAATCAGCAGGACTGCGTATATCCTTCGCCTTCTCATCGGAGGCTCTTCAGGAAACGCACGTAGCGCGTTCATACTGGTCTCTCCTGTTTCTTGCGCCTCGGCGACGCGAGTCTGTTGTGACTATTGTGCGACGGCAATAATATGCTTAGTCCTTGAAGAATAAGTGATTGCGCTCAACCCGTCAGAATTTAGGAACGTATCATCGTCAGAATCATCTTGAACCTCGTCACAGCCCTCAATTCGTGCGGCTTCTTCGCGGGAATCACGACCATTTCACCCTCTTTCACGCGCGTCGATTTGCCCGAAAGGGTTATTTCAGCTTCTCCGTCAAGAAGATAGACGAGGGCATCGTACGGCGCGGTGTGTTCACTCAGCCCCTGACCTTCATCAAAAGCGAATAACGTCACAGTTCCAGCCTTCCTGTCAACTAATGCTCGGCTCACCACGGAACCTTCCTGATAATCCACCAGATCAGCCAATCTTGCAACCTGCGCTTTCGCAATACCCTTCAGCCCTTCATTCTGCCCCATATTAACCCCAGCTTCCTCCCGTTCAACTCGTCCCCTCACCGTTTATATGCCTTCTGCCCAACGATTCTTCAGCCTACGGTTAAGGCAATGTCACGCGTGCGCTACTAGAGATTCGATGCGAGAACGCCGACATCCACCACTGTGGCATTGTGGTCAAAAACGTAGGCGGCGTAGGAATCGTTGTTCTGAGTGAATGCAGAGACGCGAAGAGAGTTTGTGAGAAGTATCAGTTGAGAGTTCCAAGCCAGGGCCAGCAGCCCTGATATGACCATGATGGCACCGACGAGAATGGCGATTGTGCTCCAAAGCCTGATTCTCACATTCATTTTTCTGTCTTTCTCCACGTAGATACGAGAAGCGCCAGACAGATTTAAGCCTGACTTAAATCCAAGATTGAAGCACTAGACTCACGCTTTCATGTTTTTGCCGTGGGCTGCAAGTGCTCAGGGATGTTAATCCAGACCGGCTGGTCCTCATCATTCTTTGGGGGTTCGATTGGAAGAGTCACCGTGAATGTGGAACCTTTGCCCATCGCACTTTCCACTGAGATTTTGCCGCCATGAGCTTCCACTATGCGCTTGCAGATTGGTAGTCCGAAGCCCATGCCCCTCGCTTTGGTCGTGAAAAGCGGTGACCACATCTGGTCCAATACCTCTTTCGGCATGCCCGTTCCTGTGTCTGTGAAGATGAAGGCAACGCTGTCCTGCTGCTTCTTGCTCCTCACCGTCAGTTTTCCGCCGTCTGGCATGGCGTCGAGTGCGTTTTTGATTATGTTTGTGAAGACTCTTTGAACCTTCGCCTTGTCAACTTTAATCCGCGGCTCCTTAACCATCTTGCTCAGTAAGCGAACCTTCTGAGGAAGCTTGATCAAAGATAATGCATCGGTCAGGAGCGATTTAGGCTCGGTCTCCGAAAGCTCGAGTCTAATCTCCCTCGAATAGTCCAGGAGGTCGTTGATGATTTTGTTCGAGTATGTTATGGCCTTTTCGATGGTTTCAAACATCTCTTTTTCTTTTTCGTTTGCATTCTTGCCAAGTTTCGCTTTCAAGTAGTACACGCCGCCAGAGATTCCAGTCAAAGGGTTCCGCAGGTCGTGTCCCACCATTCCAGCTAGCTCGCCTATGGCCGCCAGCCTCTGGGCTCTCAAGAGTTTGTTCTGGGCTTTGACCAGCTCCTTCGTCCGTTCTCTGACTTTCACCTCGAGCTGTCCCGCGTACCCTTGGATCTCGTTCTTAGCTTGGTTCAACTGTTGAATCAGCCGAGCGTTTTCTATGGCAACAGCGGCCTGATACAGGAAAAGCTCGAACGCGGCCAGCGACTCTCTCGTGGGTCTTCTCCCACCCGCTGGGTCGTCGATGCTCATCAACCCCACGATTCGCCCGTCAGCCAGCCTAAGCGGAGCGTAGAGCAAATCGTTCGGGTCCCAGTCAACCATCTGCTCCTGCGAAAGGTGACTCAAAACAACACCTTGACTGAACTTCTTCCTCACGAAGCTGTCGCTCCATGGCAAGTAATAGAACTCGCCCAGCTTGAAACGGTCGAACTCCGCCCCCAGACGCTCCCTCCACACAGCCCCGGGCTTCCTGTGGTTCCAGAGGTAAAGCCTCTCGTCCTCGGATAAACCCGAGGCCACAATGTCTTCGGGCCTCGCTATCTCAAAGCTCTCGTCCACCAACGAAATGACGACTCTGCCCCAGCCCAAGCCTCTGACAGCGTCGAGAATCGCCTGAAGCCTTTGTCGCAGATCTACCGAATGAATCATTTCAGCAGAGCTCTTCATCAGCGAAGCCTGCTGGGCGTTGCGCTTTTCTAACTCGTCCCGCCGACTGATGTTAATGATAGCGGTTGCAGCGTGCGAAGCCAAAACCTCAAGCAGCACTGCGTCTCTCTCGTCGAACGCATGTAACTCCTCACTTTCCACGTTTAAAACACCAAGCACTTCGTCTTCTGCGATGACGGATACAGCGAGCTCAGAGCTGGCGGGAGGCGCAGCTGGGTTGCTGTGAACGTAGGATTTGTCCTTCGAAACGTCTGGCAGAAGCACAGTCTTACGCGTAGCTGCCGCTTTAACCGTTATACCGCCCTTGGAACCGTCCAAGGGCAGCTTGAAACCCTTTGGGGTTAAGTAACCGCGCTGATGACTAGTATGGAGCATACCATTTTGCACGGTCAAGAAGGAAGCGTGACTGAAACCTAGAGCATTTTCCATGGCATCCAAGGTCCATTCATAAACCTCGTCGAGAGTCTTAGCGGCATTTAGCTTTCCACCGTGCAAGTTTAACGCTCTGGAACGTTCCTCGTCCTCCCTGACTTCGTCCGTTCTTTCTTTAATCAGCTCCTCTAAACGTTCAGAGTGAGACTTGAGCTCCTCCTCCAACCTGTTGCGTTCAGTTACGTCCTCCACCATTTCGATGGCCTCGATAACTCTGCCATCCTTATCCTTAATCGGAGACGATATCACTCTGAAATGCAGTGTCTTGTCGCCCCTTGGAGTGCTCGTTACTGATTCATGCACTTGCCCGTCCTCTAGCGTCTTGTACGTTGGACAGTAAGAGCATATGCCTTTTCGAGGCGGATTGTTGAAGGACCTAAAGCATATCGGCTTCTTCGAAACCTCAACGTCTGGGAACCACTTTTTCATCTGAGCGTTCAGCGCGAGAATTTCCATGTTCGGACTTATCACAGAGACTCCGATGGGTATGTTGTCAACAACGCTCCTGTATCTTCTCCCAGCCTCACTTAGAGCTTCTTCTGCTCTTTTGTGTTCAGGAACGCCAACTGTTTTACCCCGCATTCTCAACTCACGCTTGTTCTTTTTCACTCAGTCAACTCCTTTGCGGTCTTGACACGGATGTCTCTCTTGGAAACATCCCCGATGGGCAGCAATGCCTTTCTAAGAGGGAACCTCGCTGACTCGTTTGCATGCTATTTCCAACCTTTCCAGCCGCGCAAAACTCAGAAGAAACGCAATTCCTAAGCATACGCACGTAATCGACCCCTAATCAAGCCGTCAACATTCTGATGAGCGTATTAATTCCCCGCTTAACAATATTAATCGCTTATGAATCCCCTATCTGAATTCTCACAAGACTGCAGAACGCGTTTGATCATTGGTGAGAACGCAAAGGTTGGCTGTGGCTAAGACGAGGCAACACTTTAGCCTCTAAGAAACTGAAGTTCGAAAAAAAGGAAAGAATGTAGCTACGGGCCTTTCTTGGTTATTTCTTTGATGATGCCTGCAGCCACGGTTGTTCCCATGTCTCTGACGGCGAATCGGCCGAGTTCTTCGAATTCAGCGAAGGTTTCAACGGCAATCGGGTGCAACGGTTCCATTCTGACGATAGCAGCGTCTCCGGTCTTGAGGAATGTTGGTTTTTCCTCAGTTACCTGTCCTGAGCGTGGGTCAAGTTTTCTTATGAGTTCGGTGAACCTGCACGCGACTTGTCCGGTGTGGTAGTGTAAGACGGGTGTATATCCGGCTGCTACGGCGGTGGGGTGGTAGATGACGATAATCTGGCCGATGAACTCTTTTGCGACTGTTGGCGGGCTGTTGGTGTGGCCTGCAACGTCTCCGCGGTGGATGTCGGTTTTGGCTACGCCTCTGATGTTGAAACCTATGTTGTCTCCGGGTTCGGCCTTGGCGATGCGTTCGTGGTGCATTTCGAGTGATTTGACTTCGCCCTGTTTGTTGCTGGGCATGAAGATGACGACGTCGTTTTCTTTGATGATGCCGGTTTCCACTCTGCCTACTGGGACTGTGCCGACGCCTGTGATGCTGTACACGTCTTGGATGGGAACGCGCAGGGGTTTGCCGGTGGGTTTGGAGGGCACCTCGAACGTGTCCAAGGCCTCCATTAGCGTTGGGCCTTTGTACCAGGGCATGTGTTCGCTGGGTTTGACGAGGTTGTCTCCAGTCCAGCCGCTTGTGGGTATGAACGGGATTTTTTCAAGTTTGAAGCCCACCATCTTGAGCATTCTGCCGACTTCATTCTTGATTTCGTTGTAGCGCTCTTCGCTCCAGTTAACTGACACATCATCCATTTTGTTGACAGCCACTGCGACTTGGCGGACGCCTAAGGTGAAGGCTAGGAAAGCGTGTTCTCTGGTTTGGCCGCCTGGGCCGATGCCCGCTTCGAATTCTCCTCTTCTGGCGCTGCAGAAGAGTATGGCGCCGTCGGCTTGGCTTGCGCCTGTGATCATGTTTTTGACGAAGTCTCTGTGTCCTGGTGCGTCGATGACGGTGAAGTAGAATTTTTTGGTCTCGAACTTTAGGAATCGAAGGTCGATGGTTACGCCTCTTTCACGTTCTTCTTTTAGGTTGTCGAGGACCCATGCGAACTTGAAGCTTTCTTTTCCGGCTTTCTTTGCTTCTTCTTCGTATCCTTTGATTGTTCTTTCGTCCACTGCTCCTGCTAGGTAGAGCAGGTGTCCTGTGGTGGTGGATTTTCCGTGGTCAACGTGTCCCATGATGACTAGGTTCAGGTGTGGCTTGCCTACTTTGCTCACTTTTTTTCCTCCTATATTTCCAATTCTGTTCTAAATTTTAATGAATTCGCTTTACTCAACTGTTCAATCAGTTATTAAAAGTTTATGATGTTGACGCTGCGCTTATGGTACGTGCCCGCGGAAGCTTGTGGAAGCTGGGAAGAGCGTTAGGGCTTGAACGTTGGCTTGTGAACCCTAGCTTCTGAGCGCTTAGAGCTCACCTCTCCCCTCTGTTAATGCATCAGATGAAATCAGCCATCGTTGATCTGCCGCAACGCTTCAACGATGACCCCCCCGGTCTATGATTTTGTAACTGTTATGATGTTGCTTTACAATGTTTCATTGTTGAGCACCCTCCTCTTCTACACATATCCGTCGCTGTGTTGTCGTGTGTGTGATGAACCTTGAAGAAGTAAGCCGTGTTGACGCATGCTCAGATCCGAAAACGTGTTTGGATGTTGGTGCGTGCTGGTGTGGTATATCGCTGGCTGCTCGGAGACTTTGTGTTTATTGCTGGCATGTGTGAAATCCTTGTTTTCTTGGCTGAAGAGCGAATCGCAGTTTGCTGTTCGTTTTTTAGTACGGTGCTGTTCTGAAGCTTAGCATTAAGCACTTCGTGTTCTCTTAATGTGTTTGGTGAAGGTTATGAAGAGAAGAATGAAATTGGAGTTGGTGTCAGCTTTAGCTGTGGCTGTGACGCTTGCGCTCTTGGCAGTGTACGTGAGCCTGCCTGGGAGGGCGGGAAACGAATTTCAATCGTTCATATCGAAGTCAGGGCTTGGACCAGGCTCGTTTGGAGGGTCGGTTCAACAGGTGACTCAGCAGGTCATTCAGGAGAATATTCAGGGTGAGTTGAGGAAGGGTGAGTTTGAAACGACTGTTCAAGGTGTGAGGGACTTGACGTCTGGTTACGGTGGAAGTGTTCCGGTTTTGCATATGGGCTATGACAACGATGTGTGGAGTGGAACGCTAACGTGCAAGGTGCCTACGGACAACGTGACAACGTTCACTTTTGAAGTTAGGAAACTCATTAACGATCACGGAAAAGTCACGCACATCTCGATAGACGTGAGCGAAACTGAAGTCAACCAGAGCCAGACGGCGGAGACGCCTGTTTCAGTTGTGAGTATGTACCTGTACGAACGGGCAGGAGGCTCATCTCCTTTCGTGGATCAGATTGGAGGAGTCGTGCCTCTATTGACGACTAGTCTCGTGTGGATTGCTGAAGGACTCATCGTAGGAGTGCCTCTGTGCTTCGCCTCTCTTGGAGTCGTCGTCCTAGTGGACAGAGGAATAATCCCTGTGTGGAAGAAACAGTTCAGAAACAGAACCGTAGCAAGAGAAAGAACAGAGAACATCAGCACTTAGATCCATCCGTAGCGCATGATCGCCTATCTCACGTGGTCAAGTGTGTTGAAGACCCGGGCAACTCTGGTGCAGACTGGTAATAGAGCGGTGGAGGTGGTGGAGGGACTCTTCTTCTTTTCACCGTTATAGCCACGGCTACTGACACGGTAATAATCAGGCCAACTGCGATGAAGATTGGTAGGTTGTTTAGAAAAGGCGATATTTGAGAACCGCTAACCGTTGTTTGCGATATGAGCTTCGGAAGAAAGCTTTTCGTGATACCATTGCTGGTGACTGTGAGCGATGGTAATGAGTTGCTGATTTCTGGCGGGTTGAGAGGTAATTGGGCGACCGTTCCGTTCACTACTGGGATGTCTGAGTATGAAAAGACTGTTGTTGTTCCCGCCCTTGTAATGTTGATTATCATCGTGAAATTTCCATTGTCCGTGCCGTTGAGGAACAGCGTGTAGGGGATTGAACTGTTCTGGATGGAAGCGTATTGGATGCCGTCCTGATCGAGGAAAGTTCCTTGAGGCAGCATCTCAAAGATGGTTCCGTTGTAAGTGTTCCAGCCCATCATTCCATCGTTTTGGTCGAGAATTTCGAGGTTGGCGTTTGAGTGGACGGTTAAATCAACGCTTTCAATCGAGTGCGGGCCTGCGCTGCCGGGAGCATAAAGGAAATCTTCTGGACTCAGCGCGGTGTTGTTGATAATGCTCCAAACGATGGCTTGAACCTTTGTGTTATCCGGCATATCGCCGTGAGCGGCAGAGTCGCCGAATAGTGGGGTTGGGTTTGTTCTCACGCAGTATCTAGCTGTTGCTGCGCTGTTTTCGAGGCCCCAGAGGGGAACGGTACCATCGCCATCGTCGAACTGGGGTACGAGAACGACGTTGGCTTCGTTGATTTTTACGGTCATGTTCTTGGCTAGCTCGTCAGTGGTTGGGGCTCTTATAGTGTAGCCGTTGAGTGTTTGCGTGCCGTAGCCTATTATCGTGTAGAGTTTGACGTCTGTTGGGAGGCTGGGGCTGCTAGGTGACCCCAAGAGGGAGTTGAACGCATACGCTTTTTCCAGCACTGCCGAGTTGAATTGCCACGGAGTGTCTGAATACGCGGCCTTGTAGGTGATGTCGAATGCCTGGTCAAGGGGGAAATGGTCTCCCGACGCTGATTTCAGGATGAATGGTTTTTTCGGGAGTAACTCGTAAACGGCTGGCCATTCCTGCATCATGGATTTCATTTGTTGCAGGTCAGCGAAGACATTGCCCAGAGCGTAGCCCTCAGTCAGGGCGTAGTAGACTTTGGGCGAACCCCAGAAGGGCGTTCCCATTGTTATTATGCTGTCTACTTTTGCAGCTCTCGCGGGGTCAGAGTTAACATAGGCTGTTGCGATTAGCCCTCCCATGCTGTGGGCGACCAGTATGACTTTCTGTGACTCGTTTGTTGCCCTAGCCTGGTTTACAAGTCTATCCAGCGCGTCCAGGTGCAGGGTGTTGTCCAGTCTCCAATCGTATGGGAAGACGAACAGGCTTTTTCCTTCTTCGTATCCTTTGGATTCTAGAAAGGTCACAAGGCCGCCGTAGAAGTTGGATAGCCCGGATCGCAGGATATCACTTGCGAATACGTAGACGTTAGGATCTGCGGGGGCTGTCCCATCAGAGCTCAGTCGGAGGACGCCCATATCCACTTTCGTCGTCAACTGCCACAGATGTGTTAAGACCTGAGGTATGTGCGTCCCACTGGGTGCGGGCCAAACCTCGCTACCGCGCATCCCACTCAAAATGTCCAACTCTGAACCGCCGACTCCAGGTATAATTATTACAGGAAGATGCTCCGTGGAGTTCATTGTCGGCGGCGGAATGACGCCGGACGGGGATACTACCACTGTCACGTCAACTGATGCTGAAGCAGAAGCAAGCATTTGAGGCGTGGCAAAGTTGGAAAGCATGCTGGTGCCTGTGTAGTTCACGACGAAAGTGTAGAGCGCCGAGGCTGTTCCATAATCGGCGAATTGTCCCACGTTGTCAAACGGCCAAGTGTAGTTGAAGCTACCCCTTGAGTCTGTGGCAACGCTGAAGGCGTCCTGCCATAGACTACCATCTATGAAGATTCTGGTTTCAAGGGTGGCTTTGGGAGGGAGAACCTGTCCTGTCAGCAGCACGTCGGTTTCTTCATTCTGATTGCCGACGGGCTGGGGAAGTGTGATTGTGCCCGTCACATTGGTGTTCAGAGTTACAATCGGGATTTCGTGGATTAGCACTTCAAACGTGTGCCCGTAATAGTAGTCGGGGTATCTGGTGGGGCACCCGCCTGAACAGTATGGTTGGCCGTAGACGACGGTAATGGTGTGCTCCGGGTTTCCATTGGAAGGGTGTGCAAGATCAATAGTTTCGGCTATAGCAAGCTGGGTGTCGGTGCCGTTGACCGTCTGCGAATCATCATCAACTGACACGGACAGCTGATTATACACGCCAGTCGTGCCGCTGCCAAAAGGGTTGGACTGCGCTGAAGCTTGGAAAGTTAGCAAGTGATCTGCAGATGCCATGAACTCGTAGGTTCTGGTACCGTAAATGTCGAGGGGAGCAGCTGTATTTCCTCCTACGAATTCGGCCCCATCCACAGTGATTGATATTATGCCGGTGTTAGTCTGGTATGTCCCTGTGACGGCAGTTGCCGCAACACCTAAGGCAGATATGACGGTCTTCTTTGCCGTTCGATTAGAGACGTTGGTAGGGTTGAGCGCAGGAAAAGAGATGAGCGGCATCACGAGAATGACAAGCAGTAGCAGAATTGCCAATTCCGAACAGGTTAGTTCGCAGCGGTTCATATTGTTTTCAATGCTCCAGGTAAATGCTTCTGGAAAAGCTCTTTTGCGGCGCCAAAGGACTCTTTGGCATTTTCCTCTGAATTTAGCAGTAGAAGCTTGTAGGATTTGCCTGACTTCAGGTTTATGATGATGTGCCCATTGGACAAGAAGCCAGTAGGTTTGAGCTCAACTGTCAATATCTGATCCAGGCTTGCCTCCAATTTCTTGGTGCTGCCGTCGAGTTGCTCAACCTTTCTGGGAGTCGAGTCGAGGAACGGGCTGACTTTAGCAGTGAATGAGCCGAACAGCGTGCCCGCATTGAGGTCCCAACCTAGTCCTAGATGGCTCTTTTCTTTAGTAACGATTAGTCTCTGGTCGGTCAGGTGAACTCCATAAGCTTGATCTAGGGCAAGCCCTCGCCGAGTTGCCAGCGCACTGCTCGAAAACCCACATATATATGATTCCATAAGTATGCTTGCCTCTAAGCGGATGATTTCATATCTCGTAAAGTTGCCTATCGCTACAGAGCGAATATAAGAAGTATGATTCTGGAATACGGATTGTCTAGTCAGGTTGTTCAAGGGTGTTCGCAAGACGGCAGAGCGTGTGCTAGTCAGGATATACTTGATTCGTGAAAATCTGTTTCACATCAATATCAGGGTCTGAAGGGCGAGTGCCTAGCGCACTACCGTTGCTTTCCTTTCCGACCTTTTTTCAGGATTCTTTTGTTTGGAATTTTCGGCTTCTTTACTCGCTTAGCGTATGTCGTCAAGACAAATCCTCTGAGCAAAATATTGTTCTCCTTGGTATTAGGAATTGCGACGACGAGTTGATAAGGTGGCTTCTATCTGAGAAATAATAGGTGCATCCGTACGACCGAGAGTTTCGGGCGTTTGTTGGTGGCGCGGCTGGTTTGCCCTATTTCCTCGTGTAGAGTCCTATGAGTTCGCCTTTTGCCAAGGTGTGGTCTTTGATTGCTTTTTCGATGTCTTTCTTTCGGGAGCTTTGTGGGAGGTTCATGAGTGTGTCTAAGGCGTAGATTTTGAAGAAGTATCTGTGTGTTCCCGAGGGTGGGCAGGGACCGCCGTAGGTGTGCCTTTTGAAGCTGTTCATTCCTTCGATGCCGGGAACGGCGTTCTCTTCTATCTTGGCTTTCGGGGGGATGTTCCAGACGATCCAGTGGTCCCAGGTTCCCATGGGAGCGTCAGGATCATCCATTATCAGGACGAGGCTCTTGGTCTTGCTGGGTGTTCCTTCGATGTTGAGGGGAGGGTTCACGTCTTCACCGTCGCAGGTGTATTCTATGGGGATTGGCTGATTGTTCTTGAAGGCTGGACTCGACACTACAAGTTGTTTCATAGTATTCCCCAACACACGCTGCGCGGGTGAAGCATAAAAAAGTTTGTTTGGGCCAGAGGGGAAGAGGATTTCTGCAAAGTACAAGGCTCTTGAAGTCTTCGGCGTTTGTTTCGATGAGAAAACAGCATGAAGCGGTTGGGTTTGGAAACAGATATATGGCGTTTGTCTTTGTGTTTATTATTTGGATGCGCGAGCTATGCCGACGAATTTGCCTCCTGATGCGAAGGAAAAGTGGGAAGAGGCTGAGGCGACGAAGGAGCCTCGGGAGAAGCTTCGGCTGCTCGAAGAGTTTTTGAGTTTGGTTCCTAGCCATCACGGTACGGCAAGGATGATTGTTCAAACGAAGAAGCAGATTACGAACCTGCGCCGGGAGATTGAGGAAAAGAAGAGGAAGAAGGCGGTCACGGCTAGGACTGGGCCGAAGTTTTTCATTGAAAAGGAGGGTGCTGGTCAGGTGGCCATCGTGGGGTTGACGAAGGCGGGGAAGAGTAGTTTGCTTGCGGCCGTGACGAACGCCAAGGTGCAAGTGTCTGGGAACCCTTACGCGACGCGTGTGCCGGTGCCGGGGATTATGAATTTTGAGGATATTCAGTTTCAGTTGATTGAGGCGCCTGCGTTGATGGAGGGGTCGGCGGATGGGAGAGCGTGGGGACTTCAAACGCTGGGCATTGCACGAAACGCAGATGGCGTTATCATAATGGTGGATTTGTCGCAGAAGCCTGTTGACGATTTGGGTCTGGTTTTGGGGGAGATGGAGAAGGCGCGGATATTGGTGAGTCAGCCTAAGGCACGCGTGGAGATTGAGAGGAAGTTCATGGGTGCGGGCCTGCGTATAATCGTGTTCGGAAGGCTGATTGATTGTACGTTCAAGGAAGTTGAGGATCTCCTGAAAACTTATCGTGTGACCGACGCGTTTGTGCGGATCTCGGGTGAAGCAACGCTTGAAGAGGTGGAGGAGGCCGTGTTTGAAAACACGGTCTACAAGCCAACGGTGATAATAGCGAACAAAGTGGACCTGAAGGGCGCCGAGAAAAACCTGAAACTGCTGAAAACCTACGTTCGCGGAAAGCTTCCAATCCTCGCGGTCTCATGCTACAGAAGAATCGGGCTAGAAAAGCTGGGCGAAACCCTGTTCAAGGCACTGAATCTAATGCGGATCTACACGAAGGAACCCGGCGAGAGAGAATTCTCGAAAAAACCGTTCATAATGAAGAAGGACGCTTCGGTTCATGATTTGGCAAAGAGCATTCACAGTGACTTCAAGGCCAACTTTAACTATGCTAGGGTATGGTCCAAACGGCTCTCTTACAGCCCGCAAAAAGTGGGTTCAATGTTCATATTGCAGGACGGGGATGCCGTTGAAATCCACCTGAAATAGAGCTCAACCGTCGGTTTTGAAGGAAATGGCTCGGAATGCAAGCAGTTTCTTCTAATGTCGTGTGCCAATCTGGTTTTTGCGAACGCTTAATATGTGTGGCAGTTCAATCAGCGTGGTCTGGCTAGATTGCTAATCGAGAGAGTTGGTTTGGTGGTCAATGTGACGATGAAGGATAAACAGAGGATCAGAGTCAGCAAGGATGGTCCTTACCTTGTTTCAGGCGGAATTCCTCTGGTCGAACAGATAATTAGCATAGACCCTGAGGGAACCCCGGACAAATGGCGTGAGGGCAGAAAACACGCGGTGCAAGAAAAATGTGGCCTATGCCGCTGTGGACAGTCTAAGAACAAACCGTTTTGCGATGGAACGCATGTGAAAGTAAATTTTAGCGGTACGGAGACAGCCGGTCAAGAACCGTATCTCAAGCAGCCTAAAGAAGTCAACGGCTCGACTCTGAGGTTGACTGATGTTGAGGTTCTGTGCGCCTCTGCCAGATTCTGTCACCGGGCTGGCGGAATCTGGAACCTTGTCGCACAGGCGGACGAGCCAGAAGCTAGGCAAATCGTTATGGAAGAGGCTGGAGACTGTCCCTCTGGACGTTTGGTGGTCCGAAATAAGAGAACGGAGAACGTGGTTGAGCCTGAATTTGAGCGATCCATCGGATTGATTGAGGATCCTCAGATGGGCGTGAGCGGCCCAATCTGGGTGCGAGGCGGTGTTCCGGTTGAGTCTGCTGACGGTCGGACTTATGAAGTTCGTAATCGTGTTACGCTTTGTCGATGCGGTAAGTCTACCAATAAGCCTTTCTGCGATAGCAGTCACTACCCTGAAGATCATGAGCACGTTTGAGGGTGTATCGAGGAGTAAGGCTGGCCTCGAATGTGATATTGATAAAACATTGAGATCAGTGGACAGAGTCTTCGTCCTTTTTTATGCTTCCTAATGCCCTTTTTCCCAAACGTTCTTACCTGTTTTCAAAAAAGTTTGCTCTCGGTAAAACGCAGATTTGCCTGCAGGTCAAGACCGATGACAAGGCGAGTCTTCGTGAAAAGTACTCTGTAGATGTTGTGCCCACGATGCCTTTCTTTGAAAATGAGAAAGCGGTAAAACGGTTGGACGGAACACCGGAGTGGGGTTAAGCGAGAAACAACTCACAGATTTTGTCAGCAAATGCTAATGCCCAACTGCGCGTGCACGCGAAACGAGCGCGCGCTAACTGTTTCTTCTCAGGTTCATACCTTCGTACCATCGTATCTTCATTTGTGTCTCCCGCGCGGAGTTTAGACGGTGAGTACTCTGTAGTTGTCGTTTCTGAAGTAGTCAGTCAATGGTTTGCCCATGTATTTGACCTCTATGCCGAGTCGTCTCAGGTCGTCAGAGACTCCGTACAAGTCTGAGCATTTCTTGCATGCCAACAATTTCACACCAGCTTCTTTTATTCTGGAAAGATATTCCTGTAGTTCCGTGTCTGCCGCAAGAAGCTTGGAGGAAGGGCGCCAGACGATTAATGTGACGTTTTTCCAGCCCCAGTTGAAACGCCTCGAATTCAAGGTGTACATGAACGCCATTTTCAACGCTACTTCTCTGTCTCCACTCGTCCACAACACAACCAGCTCATCTGGCTTTGGAGACTTTTCTCTTCGGGGTTCTTTCTTGCTCAAATTTATTTCCTCATTTTCCAAGCCATTGAACGATACCTTGCTAGGTCTTGTTCATATATGAATTCTCCTAAGACGTGTGCACAAGTCTTTGACTAGACAGAGCCGGGGCATATTTGGAAGGAGCGAAGAAGGGATGTTACTCGGGGAATAGAGAAAATCTTCGATTTTTCAGCAAGGCGGAGCGTGGTCTACGGCGGATGCAGCAACCCTTATGGGTGGAGTTTGTTTGCTAGGTCTTCCGCGTATTTCTTCGCTTTCTCCAGTTCTCCCTCTTTCAGGTGGATTTCATTCTTGCCTTCGACGTTTTTTTTGCTTTCGACGTAGGTAACCAGAGATGCCGTGACTATTTTGAAACCGAGTTTTTTGAGCTTCTTCTCTATCCCATTTGCTGCGTTTCCGCTGAGTGGAAACGGTAGCTGTGTGTCAAATGCCGCGGCAAGTTTTCCAGAAAACTCGTCTTTGGCGAACCTGTCCAGAAATTGCATAATAGGCTCCGTTGCCTTTCGCCACTGAGTGGGCGACCCAGCCAAGACGCAATCATAATTCTTCACGCCTGCCGCGTCAACATCGTTAACATGTAGACAGTCGACATCAAACCCTTTTTCTTTGAGAACTTCACTCAATGTCTTCGCAACTTTCTCCGTGTTTCTGTTCACGGATCCTGTGTCATATGCGACCAGAATCTTCAAGCAATTCTCCTCCTCTCTCATTGAGTCGTGAAGCTTTTGAGCTTTTCGAAAACGCGCGCTACGGGGAGCTTTCGTCTTTTCACTGTTATCCGCAACTTTCCCTCAGCAGACCACTTCAAAGGGGACATACTCAACTCATTTTGACGCACTCAAGAACCGAATTCAGGGACAAGCCAGCGCGCTAAGAGAAGCCTTCATGAGCATAAACGACTTTTCCATTGACGGCGGTCATTTCCACGGCAACCTTCTTAATCATGTCTGGTTGGGTGCTGAGCAAGTCGTCGGATAGAACCGTAAGATCTGCCAGCTTGCCAACTTCAATTGTTCCTTTCTTGTCATCGTCAAAGCTTGAGTATGCTGCGTTAAGGGTGTAGGTCTCCAAGGCTTCCTTGACGGTGAGATTTTCGTTTGAGCTTCTCGTTGCCGCGGCAGCCCATATGCCGAGCAGAGGACTGATGGGCTCGATGGGACCGTCGGAACCCGAAGTCACGACCACACCTTTCTTCATGAGGGTTTTGAATGGGTAGGTCCAGCGGGCCCGTTCTTTGCCCAAACGGTCAACCAGCCAGAAATCTGAAACGACAAAGTGAGGTTGAACAGAGGCTGTCAGGTTCAGGTTTTTCATGCGTCCAATGAGTTCAGGGTTGAGGACCGAGCAGTGTTCGATTCTGTGTCTATGATTCTTCAGGGGAAACTGTTTCAGAGCTTCTTCATAAGCGTCTAGGACGGTTTCGATGGCGTAGTCGCCTATGGCATGCACGGCCACTTGCAATCCGGCTTTGTGAGCGTTGAGGACGAGTTGGCACAGTTTCTTCTTCGGGTGTAGTAGCAGTCCTTTCGAGGTGGGCTCGTCAGCGTATGGTTCTTTGAGTGCAGCCGTGCGGGAGCCGAGGGAACCATCCGCGAAAAGTTTGACGAAACCCAGCTTGACCATGCTGTTCGAGGGGTTGGTGGGCAGATGTAGGGTGGCGGAGTTGTTGAGTAGTTTGGGTGGGATGCCCAAGTGGACTCTTAGGGGCAGTTTTCCCTTGGAATCAAGGTTTTTTATGGCCTGTATTTCGTCGGTTGATTCGACTATCCAGTGAACGCCCGTGAGCCCGGCTTCCACGGCTTTGGTGCACGCTTGCAGGCTGACTTCCTCAAGAACTTCCAAGCTTGGTTTGGGAACGACTTTCCAGATGAGATGCATAGCGTTTTCTTTCAAGATTCCGTTGGGCTGTCCGGCGGCTCTGTCCAATTCGATTTTTCCGCCCTCCACAGCCGTGTCTTTGGTTATGCCTGCCTGTCTGAGGGCTTCGGTATTGGCCACGCCGATGTGACCGCAGACGCGAACCAGAAAAACGGGCCTTTCGGGCAGGACAACGTCCAAGTCCCAGCGGGTTGGATAGCGCTTTTCAGCGAGTTTCTCGTGGTCCCATCTTCCGCCCAGAATCCAGCTTCTTCCGCGGGTTTTGGAGGCGTGCTCTCGGAGTTTCTGTTGCATCTGTTTTATGGATCGGGTGTCTTTGAGGTCTGGGCGTTGCAGGAAGAAGCCGAGTTCCGTCATGTGCACGTGACAGTCAACGAGGCCCGGGACCACCGTCTTGTCCTTGGCGTCTATAACCCTTGTGCCGTTGCCGACGTGCTTGCGGATCTGGCCGTTTGAGCCTACAGCGATTATGTGGCCGTTTTGAAGGGCGACTGCTGTGGCTTTGGGCTGTTTAGGGTTTAGTGTGATTATGTTTGCGTTCACTATGGCAAGTGAAGCTGGCATAATAGCTGATTATTGTGGGACGAGAAAATAAGGTTTTGAAAAAGGGTTAGACCCAGTTTTGGCCTGGTTTTCTTTGGAGGACTATGCGTTTTTCGAAGTTGCGTCTGTTGCGGTACCGTGGGCTTGGGCTTCGTTTTGGAGTGGCCTGTATTTTGGGCGTTTGGGATCTGACTTTTCCGGCCTTTGAGAGTGAACCGTGAGTCGGCAAATACAATGCACCTGTATGCCATGCAAAGGCTTATAGTAACTCTTAAACCTTTTCACATCCATCCAATAGCATGCCAAGCGGGGGTCGCCAAGCTTGGCCAAAGGCGTAGAGCCAAGAAAAAGGCACGTATGCTTCAGGAGCCTATCCTGCAGAGGTTCGTGGGTTCAAATCCCACCCCCCGCACTATAGTTCGAGTCCAGTTCCCTCTTCTACTATTTATCCTATGGGTGCTGAACCAACGAATCGAACAGAGACTTACCAATACGACCGAATCTTTGAACAAACCCTGAGACGTCTGCAGACGACGCCCGACATCTCAGGAGAAAATAGAAAATGTGTCATGAAATTAGTTAAGCATTTGTTGGCTAAGGGCGTCAGCAAACAGAGGGCCGTCAAATATATCAATCACCTGATCGTGCTTGCAAGAATTGCAGGAAAACCCTTGGGGCAACTTGACAAGAAAGACATGGAGACGCTGATGGGTCGGATCAATCTCTCAAGCTACACTGATCATACTAAGCATGATTACAAAATAATCGTAAAAAAGTATTTTCAGTGGCTGAGGGGCTGCGATGAAGACACGCACGAATATCCATAGGAAGTTAGGTGGATAAAGACAGCCTTCAAGAACAAACGGCTGTTGCCCGAGGCGCTGCTCACCGAGGAAGAGCTCAAGAAGCTTGTTGAAGCCGCTGAAAACCAAAGAGATCGAGCTCTCATATTGACGCATTACGAATCGGGATGCCGAATTGGAGAAACATTAACACTCAAAATACTTAACGTAACATTCGATAAATACGGGGCTGTGCTCATTGTGGACGGCAAGACAGGCCCTAGACGAGTCAGAATAATAGCTGCAGCGCCAGCGCTGGCCTCATGGATTAGTATGCATCCCCTTCGAGAAGATCCGAATGCACCACTCTGGATCGGCGTAGGTACAGTAGGCAGGCACGAACCCCTAAGCTATGACGGTGTCAGAGCAATGCTCCGCAGACTCGCCAAAAAGACTGGCTTGAACAAACGTGTGTATTCACATCTTTTGAGGCACACTAGGGCAACAGAACTGGCAAATCACCTCACTGAAGCCCAGATGAAGGAACTTCTCGGCTGGGTTCCAGGTTCAGACATGCCTTCGACCTACGTTCACCTCTCAGGCAGGGACGTGGATGGCGCGTTGCTCAAGGCCCACGGGTTAACATTAGACCAAGAGCAGAAAGTGAAAATGGCGCTCACGCTGACCAAATGTCCAAGGTGTGGAAAGGACAGCAGCCCCGAAGCCCAATTCTGCCCTTCCTGTGGCATGTTCCTAGAACTGAAAGCGGCAGTTAAACTGAGAGAAGAAAGAACGAAAGCGGATCGGATAATGGATATGCTAATAAAAGACGAGGAAGTTAGGAAACTCCTTGCAAGGAAGATCGATGAGCTTTATGTCTCCTCTCAGCATCCTTCCACATCTCAAGCAACTCGTTAACCCAGTAGGGCAAAAGACTGCCACCTTTCTTTTCCTCCACTTTGGCGGACGCACGACAGCTCTTCAACTGCACTCACCCAAAGAAAAATACGTTAGACAAAATGTGCCATCTTGTGATTGTTGGTTCTGTTACCTCTTCGGTTGATTGGGCTATTCAGTGAGACTGTTACTTTTCGGTTGATGAATCAAGTTGTCTATAATCGGCAAAACTCGATTTATGGATAGTTGGTCTAGGGTTTTCGGTATCTGCCATCCTTAAACATTAATACGAAACGGGGTTCCCCGTGGCTTGTATATTCTCTGAACTTTGTTCCGCATCTTTGACAACTACATGACATAACATCAAAATAACCATACGTCCATTGTTTTCTAGGTTTGTTCACTTCAGATTTGCATTTCGGACACTTCGCCATACCAAGTTACACCTTCTCTCTTCTGTTGAAATAGTACTCAGATAAGCCTTTCATGTGGTGGTTCTGTTAAGTCTTCAGTCGATTAGAGCCCTTGTGTGCCTGACCATGCTATTTTAATCAAGACTTACCAAGTCTCAGTATCTAGCTTCCTTTTTCGTCCTAGCATACGCAACTCAAGGTGAACAGAAACGTGAGGAATAAGCGCAGCGCATGCGTCTAGGTAGCGCCAGCGCATAGCTAAAAGGCGAGGAATCACTTATTAAATAAATCCATTTGTCATATTTAGCAGATAGCTCTCTATGTCTTCCGACAAATCCCTAGATGATTTCGCCATAGGGCCGTTTAAGACGACAGGCCATGCAACAGAGAGCACAATTTTGGATTTGTTCATGGAAGAATTAGGAAAGAAGGTAAGGGTCCTCACTCAGCTAAGTTACCCTCAGTTATCAGGAAGAAAGCAGCCAGATGCAACAGTTGGCGAGAAGCAGGATTATTTCATTGAAGCTGAATGGGAGGGCAATGAAACTAAGGGATTGGTTCAAGCCGCCAGGTACCAAAGGCTCGGTGGCAAAGGTGTTTTCGTCGTATTGTTTCCCAGTCGCCTCCGAAGATCAATGCCTCGCCAGACACTTCTTAGGCAAGCTATGGGTTGCCGCTTTTCTGGCATAGGCATTTTCAATGACGAGCGCAAGGAAGATTTTTTCTCAGGCAGTCTTGATGAGGTCGCGACCAAGATTTCTGACCATGTGCTAAAAGAGATACCTATTGTTGAAACTAAGACGCCCAAAGTCATATCGATAATTCAAAAAGCCGTTGATTATATTTCAGCTACTTTGGTCGGAGTAACTGAACAAAGCATTGAGGAGATCTTTGGCGGCAAATCGGTCTTTGACAACATACTTCAGTTTGAGGAAAAGAAATACCCATTAAAGGAGATGCGCAAAGGTGCAGCATACCTTCTTGTTAACCAATTACTATTCTACCACCTTTTGTCAAGGGCAAGACCGGATGACTTCGAAGAACTGGATGAAGAGAAGATACAGTCATTTGAGAGACTACAAGAGTACTTTGACAAGGTTTTGAAAATTGACTATCGTCCGACTTTTGGTTTCAGAATCGCTACCCGTCTCCCGAAAGAAACCCTTGATCCTGTGAGAGAAACGATAAACATAATAAAAGCTCTGAAACCTGAAAAAATCCAACAAGAAATACTAGGCAAGATATTTCATGACTTAATTCCTTTTGAAGTACGCAAAGCAGTGGCTGCCTTCTACACCAACAATGAAGCAGGAGCTCTTCTTGCCAAGTTATCGATTCATGAGGATACTGACAAAGTGGCAGACTTCGCTTGCGGATCGGGAACTCTGCTTGTGAGTGCATATCAGCAAAAGAAGAAACTAAAGGAAATGAGCGGTCAAGCTTTCACTCCGCAAGACCACGCCAGATTCTTAGAACAGGATCTAACGGGAATTGACATAATGCCATTCGCCGCACATCTGGCTGCAGTGCATCTCTCGTTACAAGCGCCGCTGTATGAAACACAGGCCGTCAGGTTGGCAGTATGGGATTCCACCGAAGCAACAGTGCGCCCCGGAAAGGTAATTCCAACAATATCACGTGAACTACGGAAAGCATACGCCAATCCAAAACTTGACGTGTTTTCAGATCAAAAAGCAAGATCCCAATTCTCCGATGAAGCATATATCAAGAAAGGTTCGGTAACTCCTGAAGGAGTAGGCGGAGACTCTATTCCTCTTGAGTCTGTCGATGTTGTCATAATGAATCCTCCCTTCACCCGTCAAGAACGCCTCCCTGACGAGTACAAGAGTAAGCTGGCAGAACGTTTCAAACAGTACTCTGATGTTTTGACAGGGCAAGTGGGCCTTCATGGTTACTTTATCCTGCTAGCTGACACCTTTCTCAAAGACGGTGGAAGACTTGCTTTTGTTCTTCCAGCGACTGTCCTCAGGCTTCAAAGCTTGGAGGGAATTAGGAAATTTCTCGTTGCGAATTATCGGCTAGACTACATAGTTACGACCGAGCAGAGATCAGCTTTTTCCGAAGCTGCACGATTTAGAGAGATGTTACTAATAGCGACCAAGACCAAGGAAGAGCTTGATGCTACGAAGTGCCTTTTCGTCAATTTGAAACGGATCCCAGTGGACGCAGCAGATTCAGATTTTCTGGCCGATGAGATGATTTCCTCAAAAAGCACAAGTCAGCAATTGGATGATGCAGATCTTTCGACACAGTTTGTCGAACAGAGTCAGCTCAAGCTTTCGACTGGAAATTGGTTCGACAGAATATCAAGCAAAACTGAAGAGTCTCTGTTAGACGTGTGTTCACAACAGGCAGCAGACAAACTTCAGACTCTGCAGACACTTCTGGGTTCCAGAAAAGGGAAGATAGTCAGGGGAATAGAACATTGGACAGGAAAGCCTGTATCAGTCTCTTCTGCGTTTATTATGGCGTCAGAACGGCACGCCCTAAAGAAAGATGACAGATGGATCCTGAAAGAGACGAGAACAGACTCCATCCTAGTTAAAGACAAACTTGTGGATATAGAGACAAGCGTTCCAAAAAAGGCGATGATTCCTGCATTGAGAAGGCCTACTGGTCTTCAGTCCATGGACGTCTCCGACGATACAGATTTTGCCGTAGTTTCTCGCTTTGCAGGCGACAATAACTTTTTCTTCAAAGCCTTGGTCGAAAAAGGGAGCAATCTATCGAACTATGTCAAGAAGTGGCGTAATTACTTGGAAAGCAGGAAAACGAATCTATTGGTATCTAGGCGATTTGATATTTCTGCACCTAACACGATGGCTTTGGCATTCTTTAGTGATGTCGCACTTTCGCCTTGCAAAATGTTCTGGGCAATCCAAGGAACAGATAAGGACAACAGCAAAATCCTCGCTTTATGGTTCAACTCCACTATCAACATTGCCCAAATTCTATCCAAGCGAGCTGAGACAAGGGGCGCTTTCATGGGCTTGGATGAGTATATTCTTCAGGAATTTCTTGTTCCCAATCCTTCAAGAATGACGGAGCAACATAGGGACCAGCTGCTCAGAGTCTTTGAGGAGCATGCGAAGACAAAGCTTCCGTCAATAATTGGGCAACTGAAAACCAACAATCCGGTCAGGCGAGCCATCGATCTTGCTATCTTGCAGGCTCTTGAGATCAAGGGAAATCACGAAGAATTGCTCGATTCTGCCTATGCCTCAATTTCAAGGACAATAGAAACACTGGCAACACTCATGAAAGAAGGACAAGTGGAAGAATAGCCCTTTCAATCTTGGCGCTTTGTCCAATCTCTGGAATGAGTCGGTGGTTTTCAGGAATACCCTTCGTCTCTCAGTGTCTTCGTCAACAGATTTAGGACAGCATCCTGCCAATGCATTCCCTTGTCATAGCAATACTTGATTAGCGCGTTTGCGACGGGCTCCCCGGGAAGAATGAACCACATGTCCAACCTCTTCAAATACTTTGGTTTAACCTGTTTGTTCCGGTTATACACTACTTCTACTCGTCCGTACTCAGGTCTAGAGGTCTGTTCTTCCTCAGGAATGAAGCTGATTCTTTCCTTGCTTTTCATCATTCAACTATTGACGCTGATTCTCTCTCATGTGAACTCTTTCCTCTCAAAGAGGACCAATCCCAAAATCGCTGTAATGATGAAGTACAGTCCTATGATTGCGAGCCCTTCCGGAACCGTTACGTTGTACGTTGTGAAAGTGCGTTGACTTCCAGGGCCGAAGCGGCCTAAGGAGGTGTGTGGCGGATATGGTACAGTCAGTATGTTTCCTATTATTTGCCCACCGTAGGTGAGGATGAACCAAGGCTCAATTTGGACGAGGTTTGCAACAAGTGTCTCAATTAGTGTGAATGCGAACAGGAAGAGGATGGCAGTCACTAGGATAGACATCGAGCTGCTCTTGAACAGCGAACTGAAGAAGAAAGTGAAACCAAGGACTGCCACAAGATAGAACCATGCGAAAAGCACAGATAAACCGAATTGGTAAGGCACGTTTGAGCCAAAATAGTATATCCCGTTGCCCATTGTAATCGCCGTGAACACGCCCAATATTGCAGTAGATGCAATGAGGGCTGCCAACAACTTTCCTATGTATATAGACGATCTTCTAATTGGGTTTGGGATTCCAAAGTAGCCCGTCTTGTTCTGGAATTCCCCTGAAATGGCGTCTCCACCGAAGAAAATTCCAGAAAGTACTATCACATAAGTGGCGGTTATACCCCACCAGCTGGAATAAAACGATATGTCGGAAGCTAGAAAACTCTCAGGGCGATAGTATCCGACTACAATGGTGAGAAGCGCACCTATCAAAAGAGTTATGGTTAGGAGTATGAAGAATTTCCGCGATCTGAAGTAGTCGAGAAACGTGTACTTTGCCGTGACGCCTATTTGCACTGAGCTACTCGGCACCTTATTTTTGGAATTGACTTCTGTCTTGCTCATGCTTGATCACAACGTACTCGTGATGAGTTTGAGATACGCGTCTTCGAGTTCCGAGGACGCTGGTCTGTAACTGATTACTCCAATATTCATTTTCACCAAGTCAGAGAGAATCTGCTCTTGGGCGTCCAAGCCCCCGCTGAACCTAATCCTGAGATTCTTGTCGTCTTTTGTCTCTGCTGTAACTACGTTCGGGATAGCAACTATTTTTTTGATCATTGGCCCTACTTCGATAGGATGTTGCAGCCCGACTTCCACAATGTTTTCTCCTCCTGAAAACTTGGCTGTTACATTGGAAATTGTATCGTAAACGATTAGCTTGCCATGGTCGATCATCGCGACTTCATCGCAGACTTCCGAAACCTCGCTGAGAATATGGGAGCTCATGAAAATCAATCTCTCCTTGCTCTTTAGAGATTTCACGATGTCTCTGACTTCGCTCATTCCTCTAGGGTCAAGTCCGTTGGTAGGCTCGTCTAGGAGGAGTATGGTTGGATCGCTCAGAAGTGCAGAGGCGATGCATATTCTCTGTTTCATTCCTTTGGAGAGCTTGCCAACTCTTTTATCCATCCATTCTTCCATTCGGACTTCTGAGACGGCTTCCTCTATTCTTTTGCTTCGCTCCGCATTCGGCACTCCTCTGATCTCAGCTATCATCGTGAGTGCTTCTTTAGGCGTTAGTGAAGGATAGATTTCTGGGGTTTCAATCAAGGTACCCACGGAGGCCAGTGCTTCTTTCTTGTGAGTGTGCACGTTTACGCCGTTTATCAGAGCTTGCCCAGCGGAGGGTCTGATTAAATCAGTAAACATTTTGAGAGTAGTTGTTTTCCCTGCACCGTTCGGGCCCAAGAATCCAACACACTTAGACCCTTCAATTCTCAAATTCAGACTCGACACCGCAACAAACGAGCCGTATTGCTTGGAAAGATTCACAGCTTCTACAGACGGGTTTGTCAAGTAATCAGCTCCTCCTTTTTTTCTTATCTTGTCATCATTCTTCTAAACAACGGAACCGCAATTGCAATCATGACTGCACCGAACGCTATCATGATTATCAGGTCCATAGAGATGTCGGATACTCCTGCACCTAGCACCATGACTTTTCGCATCGCATCCGAAGCATACGTCAACGGAAGGAATTTGCTTATGTCTTGCATGTACCAGGGCATCGACTGTATCGGGAACATCACACCGCTGAGGAACATCATTGGAAACATCAACGTCATCATCATCATCTGCGCCGTCTCCTGATCCTTAGCGACAGACGTCATCACGATGCCTAAGCCGACGAATGAGAATACGCCTAGCAGGAGCAAACCGACCACGAGCAGAATGCTTCCATTGATTGCGACGCCGAATAGTCCTATAGCCAATGCCATTATTATGAAGCCTTGGAGTAAGCCACGAGTGGTCTGACCTAAAGCTTTTCCCAGGATGATTGATAGCCTATTGATTGGCGCAACCATCATGCCGTCCATAGTGCCAACTTCCTTCTCCTGAGATATCGCCACAGGCAACCCTGTCATGACACTCATCATAACCGTCATCATCATTATTCCGGGTGCAATGAAGTTAAAGTAACTCGGGTTTCCAGAAACAACGCCTTCCGTCTGAACATAATAAGGTTTAACAATGGCAAGAGAGTCATTCCAAGTTACTGTTGAGGATAGATTTTGAACTTTCTCCCGTGCGAGCAGCGTGCCCATCTGGTCAAATGTCGCGGACAAAGCTGCCTGCAATTCTGCGGCTATTGTCGGGTTAGACTGGTCAGTTATGATAATCAGCGTTCCCTGTTCTCCATTCATGATGCTGGCGGAGAAATTGCTAGGTATGGCTATGCCGCCGTCTATGTCGCCCTTTTGAACCTTGTCCTTGATGTCAGCTAAGCTTGAAGCGTTGGAAAGCTTCAACATATGTGTCTGATTATTAATCTGCTGTAAGCCCATGATGAAGGCTTGGCTTAGAATCGTGATATTGTTAAAGGTGCCATTGCTAAAGCCCCAATCATTATTCACCAAGCCCACAGGCATATTGCTTATCGTAGTGTTGCCGGATGGATAGATAAAGCCAATCATAGCCATCATGAACAACGGCATCACGATAAGAAGGACTAGCCCCAAACGGTTCCTAAACAGCTCTGTTAGATCTTTCCAAGCGATCCGCATAGAATGCGAAATCAAGGCTTTTGCGCCCATATTATCTCACCTTATCCTCCCTTGCGCCGGCGCCCCAAAGCGTCGATGCCTAGCCATCGGTATCTTTTGGTCTGCGCTATCTCTTACCTCGTGACCAGTTATGTGCAAGAACACGTCCTCAAGTGTGGGCTGAAGATTCTCTATAGAGTTTATCTTTCCATCCTTCGCTCTGACGGCATCGATCACTGAGTCGAAAGCTTCATTGCCGTGGACAATGATTCTTATATGGGTGGAGTTTTCCTGAGTAACAGCATCCGTGCATTTGCACGCCTGGATTGCCTCAATGATATCGGGTGACAAATTTCCTATCTCCAGTTTCAGTATTGTTGTATCCGCTCCTGAAATTGTTTTTTTCAAGTTCGTCGAAGTGTCCAGCGCCACTATCTTGGCGTGATCCATTATGCCGATTCGATCGCATAGCAGATCTGCATCCACCATCATATGGGTCGTTACGATTATGGTGGTGCCGTTTTCCCTGTTGAGCTTTTTGATGAATTCGCGAATCTCAACGGAAGACTGTGGGTCCAAACCCAGAGTCGGCTCATCGAGAAAGAGCACCTGTGGCATGTTCAGCAGCGCCCGTATCACGTTCATCCTCTGCCTCATGCCCGTCGAAAACGTGCCCACTTGAGCGTTCTTCCACTGTGTAAGTTGAACCAGCTCAAGCAACTCGTCTATTCTTCTGTTTAAGACGTCTTTGGGAAGGTTGAAGAGACTTCCGAAAAATACCAGGTTTTCCCTGGCCGTCAAACGGTTATACATTATCATTTTTTCGGAAACTATGCCAATAAGTTTCCTGACTTCTGTATCATCTTTCACTATGTCGTAGCCGCCAATCGTGGCCGTTCCCTTAGTCGGCCGCGCTAACGTGGATAGCACGCGCAAGGTTGTACTCTTACCCGCTCCGTTAGGACCCAGCAGACCGAAAATCTCGCCTTTTTTCACATCGAACGAGATGCTGTCAACCGCCACGAAATCGCCGAAGGACTTCGTCAAATTCTTGACATCGATTATTGGGTCATTTTCCAAGAGACCATCACCGCGCAATATTGTTCAGTGCAATACATCACAGTAAAATATAAATATTCCGATGATATTCACATGAGAAAGATGAATTCAACATGCAGTCACACGATGAAGTAACGGCTGGACACTGGCTTAAAGAAACGCAGAAGGGCTACATACGTATTGCGGTTCTGATTCTTCTCAGCAAAAAGCCGCATCATGGCTATGAAATAATGAGAGAGATCGAAGAAAGAACCGGTGGTTTCTGGAAACCGACTGCCGGCGGTATCTACCCCATTCTTCAGAAACTGGAAAAGTCAGAATATATTAAGGGCAAATGGGACTCACGCCAAAAGAGAAAACGAAAGACTTACCGAATTACTGAGACGGGGAGACCCGTGCTTCAGCAGGCTCTTGCCAGACAGAACCAGATCGCTGATAGCATGAGCAACTTGTTCAGTGAATTCATGAAGGATGTTCTGGACGTGAAGTCTCCTCCAAGACCGCCTATGCCTAACCTTTTCTCGGCTTTTCTTGAAGAGAGGAAGCAGAGGCCTGAGGACACTGACAGCGTGTTGGAGCGTAAGCGAGGCCAAATCGGGGATGCAATTGAGACCTTGCAGAAGGAGCTGGATGTTATTAACAAGCGGTTGGCTAAGATGGAACCGCAGAAGAAGAGGACTTCGCGTAGGAGGTTGAACTAAGTGTCTGCGCTTTCAGGCTCTGACCCAATCAGTACGATACTGAATCTTGTTTATGTCGGAGTTTTCGTTGTTTTCATGTTCTTCTCCCAGAAGATACAGGCTCGATTGATGATACGTCAGGTATCGCGGGCTTTGACTAAACTCAAGGGCATGAGGGACAAGGCTAAGCAGGCAATCACCGGGGCGATTATGGAGGTGGGTAAGCCGGCAGGGGATCCGATGCCGAGGTTGGAGAGGCTTCTTCAGTTTTTTACTATTCCGCCTGAGGCCATGGATCCTGCGGGAGTTGTCCAGAGACTGGAGCACTTGTTGGATACTGCGGATTTGAGAATTAGGGATGAGATTAAAGCAATCGCTCCGAGTGCTGATGAGAGTCAATTGTTGAATTTGCAGAATCTTTTGGAAGCGGCGCAGGCCTTGAACACGCTCTATCGTGTCGTAAGGCATTATTACTTGTTGGGGAAAAAGGACGGCACGCTGTATTCCACTGTGCAGGTTCAGATGCAACTGCCCACAATCATGGAGGAGGCTGAAGCCTACCTCTCATTCCTAGACGCTTTCAAGCAGAACAAACCGGTGGGCGACGGAGCAGGAGCGCTGACCGCATCGAAACTTATGGCTGGTCAGGAGAGGCACGAAATTGCCAAGGAAATGGTCGTCGCTGAAACAGTAATTGACGGTAGAAGGGTGTTGGCTACGAAAGCTAAAGGTCCTGGCGGTGCGGTTGGGAAGGTTGGAGACGCTGTCAGCAGCTTGATTGAAGCTAATGCTGGAAAAGTCGGGCTTGTCATTATGGTGGATGCTGGGCTCAAGCTGGAGGGCGAAGACACGGGCGAGGTTGCTGAGGGCATAGGCGCTGCGATAGGCGGGATAGGCGTTGACAAGTACAAGATTGAAGAAGCTGCCACCAAATACAACGTTCCAGTATACGCCATCATCATTAAAGAATCGCTCAAGGAAGTGTTGGCACCGATGAGCGAGCCTATCTCTAAAGCGGTTGACAACGCGATTGCCAGACTCAAAACGGTCTTGCAGGAACGGACGAAGGAAGGAGACACTATAATAGTTGTGGGCGTCGGCAACACATTAGGCATCGAGTAACCAATTCGAAACGTAACACGGCACGACTGCATTTGCGTTTGCGCGCTTGAGGCTCTTTCTGTCATGCGAAGTAATCATAAACGTAACAAATCAGTTAGCACGCGTTACTGTTTAGCTCGAAATGCTCACGTGCATGTGCTCGGACCTACCCCTGCACTATCCAATGTCCTTAGGAGGTTTGAACAGGCGACGGATAGCGATATCTCCCGAAGTCCTAATTATTAGTTGGCTTTTATTCGTTGTTGATATACCAAGCGAGAGTAAGGCAATCTCAAATATAAGGTTTCTGAACGTTGAAGCGCGCGCTAATCAGTGGGCAGAAACGCATGTATTTGAAACGCATGAGAAATGCGCACGTGGAAATTGCTATATTGGCTGCTTAAGGTAGTTTATTTATAGGTGCCTATTACTATATTTAGAATAGGCTGATAGAAACGGAAGAGTGAGAAGGAATGTTCGAAGATGTGTTGCTTTGGACAGTAGTCGGTGTTGTTATACTGGTTGTCTTCGCTGTTCTCTTTGTTTGGTGGAGTTATACTGTAGTTCCACCTCATGAAGCACACGTTGTAGTCTCTAGAGGCAAAGGCAAGAAAGTGTACTGCTCTAGAGTGCTGGAAGGTCAAAAGTTACGAAGTGCTTATTGGCATATTCCTATCTTGCAGCAGAGACTCATCCTACCATTAGAGAACATAAGAATCGAAATTGACAATATATCATTGCGTGACGAGCTCATGGCAAAGTTTTCAGGCGATATCATCTGTTTCTTGAGCGTCGTAGATCCACTTCTAGCCGCTGAAAAACTTGGCAGAATTGAGCCAGAAGAAGGAAAAATAGGCTTCCCGAGAATAGAATCAGAAGTTGGAAAGCTAATAGAATCAATAACGAGGAATGCTTCCATGAGTATGGAAGTATATGAAATCATGAAGCACAGAGATGCGTTCTCTCAGGAAGTCAAAAAGAGAGTTAATGACCCTCTGAAGGACTGGGGAGTCCAATTGGTTGACTTAGAGGTTATACACTTTAGAGACATCGAAACCTACACTGTCATCAAAGACCTTGAACAGCGACAAGCTACACTAATAAATGCTGAGACAAGAAAGCAGGTGGCTGACAACCAAAAAGGTGCAAGCATAGTAGAGTCACTCGCCAATAAAGAAACAGAGATGGCAAAAGCAGAAAATGAAGAATTGTACAGAGTACGTCAAATTCAGAAAGACCAAAAAGTAGGCCAGTCACAACAGGAAGCAGTTCAGAACATAGCTCAGGCAGAGATGGAAGCAAACAAACAGAAAGTCGAGGCGGAGAGAGTTCTAACCGTAGGAACAGCACAAGTAGGAGCACAAGCCAAAGTCGAACAAGCTAAGGGAGATTCTGACGCTGTCAAGACGAAAGCGGATGGAGACGCTGAAGCCATTAGGAAGACAGGTTTTGCTCAAGCTGAAGTCAGCAAGGCGCAGCTTATTGCCGAAGCTGACGGAACAAAGGAGAAGGCGTTTGCATTGAAAGAATACACTGATGCAGGGTTGTCATTAGAGACCATCAGGGCCGATGTAGACATTAAGAAAGCTCAATTTGCGGCATTGGCAGAAGGTTTGAAAGTTGCTAAGATAAGCATAGTGACAAGTGGAGAAAGCAGCATACTAGGAATCCCGGTAAGTGCGAAAGTTGGTGCAGACATAGGACAGATGCTTTACGAGATGGCTGAACGAGGAATAGATGTCAGATCTCTCTTGGACAAGTTGCCTCTCGAAACAGCTGTGAAACTTGCGATAGCTGAAAAATTAGGGGTAACAGCAGTCAAAGAAGCACAAAAGCAGATGGAGAAAGAAAAACCAACTGCAACAGACAAGAAAGGAAAGTGACAAACATGAGTAGCAAAGAGCAGACCAAACAACAGGAGTCACAGAGCACTGAGCAAGAAAAAAACATAATAGCAATAAGTGATCTGAGCCCATCAGTAGTTGAGCTTCTGAAAGAATTCAGGAGAACTTCAGGCGCTAGAGACATACCTAGAGTAGTTGAGGATATAACTTTCAGCGTTTTTGAGTTGATGAAGCTTGTAAACACCTCTAGGGACCCGAGGATATACCCACAAGACGCAGTCAGAGTGATGGATACAGTCAAAGCAGTTCTAGAAAAGTTCACACGATTTGGAAAACCCACACAACTAGAGGAAGTAGAAAAAGGCAGCAAAATAAGTTGAGGAGCAAAAAGCGCGCGCGCCATAAATCACAAACCTTAACAAGACCCGATTTCAAAACTCTTCCTCCATTGTTGCTGTCGCTGAACATTTTCGTTAGGTTCTTAATCTCTATTATTGATTCATTTTCCAAGGGGGAACCATCTTCGGCCAGAAGATATTATTCACTGCAATACATCTGAGCAAAATATATAAATATTCCTGTCGATAGTATTAACTTCGAAAGACAAATGCACATTAACGATGATGAGAAAACAACAGCAAATTGGGTGAAGGAGGCCCAAAAAGGCTACATACGGGTCGCAGCGCTTATTATTCTGAACAAACAGCCGGCGCACGGCTACGAAATCATGAAGGAAATCAAAGACAAGAGCAAAGGTTTTTGGAAACCGACCGCCGGCGGAGTGTACCCCATCCTTCGAGACCTTGAAAAAGCAGAATACATCAAAGGAGAATGGTCCACCCAAAAAAACAGAAAAATAAAGGTTTACAAAATCACAGAAACAGGCGAAGCCATTCTCAAACGTGCAATCACTAAACAAAGCGAACTTGCAAATAACATGAACACCATGTTTCAAGAATTTGCCAGAGACGTTTTGAACATGGAACCAAAAACGTTGCCAATGCCAGTCTTACCCACCCCTTTCTCAGCCTTCCTCGAAGAGAAAAATCAACAATCTAAAGATAATACAAAAAACCTGGAACGAAAACGCTCCCATCTTAAAGCCACAATCAAGATGTTGCAAAAGGAGCTCCAAACGACAAACAAAAAATTAGCCAAGCATAAATAGAGCTCTGCCCAGTAATTGGCTGCGTCACATTCCGAAGCGCGCTTTGCCCCCTGTCAAATCTCATAAGCAATCATCAATACCTTGTTGTCTTACTTATCCCTGAGTTATTGTAGAAGATTTGGAATCGCCGAAAATGGACGTTGGCGTAAGCGCAGTTTAGACAATGTAGCGGTCGATTACTTTTTGCATGCTTTTTGGTGTGGTCTGATTGGCGGCAAGTTGTTTGATCAGCCCCATCATTTGAGGTTGAAAACGAGCAATGTCGGTCAAACTCACTAGACCCACTAGGCGCTTGTCTTCGACCACAGGCAGCTTCTTTATCTTCATCTGAAACATCAATCTCACAGCTTCACCAAGATCCATCTTGGGTTCAGCAACAACCAAAGGACTCGTCATCACATCTCTGACTCTCAGTTTAGACGCATCCTTCGCCTCAGCAACCACTCTCTTCAACAAGTCTCTCTCTGTCAAAATTCCCGAGACCTTGCCCTTCTCAACAGCGATTAAGCAGCCGATTTCATACTTGTTCATTAATTCAGCAGCTTCTTTGATGGTCACGTCCTCGTTTATCTTTATTACTTCCTTCACCATCACGTCCTCGACTCTTAGAGTCACGTCAGCTTCCTTCGCAGCTATTCTCTCAACTCTCTCTTCACTGTGAGACAACAAGATCACCAAATAGCCATCTTGCTCATATGCTGATTTGCTCTTGAGATTCGCTTATCATATGCATGTTTGACAGTGCTTCAATGAGGTTCATAGTTTTCTTGTCAACACTTGTTGCGCGAGCTACGTCAGTTAATGTAACTAAACCGACTAATCGATCTTCTTCCAAGATAGGCAGTTTCTTGATTCTGTTATGAAACATGAGCCGTGTAGCTTCGACGAGATGCATGCCTGGATTTCCAAATACAATGCTTCTGGTCATGACTTCTGAAACCTTCGTTGTTTTTGGATTCTTGCATGTTTCTACAACCCTCTCAAGCAGGTCTCTTTCGGTCAGAATTCCAACAACCGCATCTTTGTCGACAGTCACCAAACAACCTATTTTCTTCGTGTTCATGGTTCTTGCGGCAAGTTGCACTGAAGCATTCTGGTCCACACTAACGACATTCTTGGTCATAAAATCGCGAATTCTCATGAGCGATCACAAGCCACCTTCTATTTACCGCGAAAGAAAAACGTTATGAATCCACGATAGCGATTCTGTCTAAACCCCGAGCCAATGAATCGAGTCGAAAATGCATAAGGGAACTGAAGGATGTAGGACGCGTGTCCGGCAATGACGCCTACAATGTGAATTGTCAGTTCGCAATTTTTTTTTTGGAGGTTGAATGTACAGATCGTAAGGGATGTTGCTTCCCTTGTCCAAATCTAACGTCAGGGAATCCGGGATAAAGGTCCTGCATGTTGATGAAGGTGACCTCTCGAAGGTTACGAAGGAGTGTTTGGAAATGGAGGGACTTTTTCAGGTTGAAAGTGCCTTTTCTGTGCGGGAAGCCATTGGAAAACTGAAAGAGAAAAGTTTGATGTGATTGTTTCTGGTGACCTGAAAAAGGAGAAAGGGGGATTGGAGTTCTTAAAAGAATTAGCGCGCGCGCAGTTTTAAGACAGAGTCAGATCCATCAAAGATCAGACTTGCCGAGTAGCTGAGACTGCGCGTTAACTGGTCGTGGTCTAGATGTGTGCAAGACAGTTGGAAGGTAGATATATCAAAGTCTAGCTAGCTAGAAGAGGATGGAGGCTTTCTGATGGTGTCTTGGCGCAAGATAGGCGTGGTGGTTGTCACGTTGATGCTCGTGCTCCCCGCCATCCTTCTCGTTTTGGTGAACAACAAGCCTGCGAATTCTACGGCACTGCACTACACCTACAGCATCGTCAATGTGTACCCTCATGACACGAACGCTTTCACAGAAGGACTGGTGTTTGACAGAGGCTATCTGTATGAAAGCACGGGGCTTTACGGCAACTCTACTCTGCGCCACGTGGATTTAGAGACCGGTGGAGTTTTGCAGCTTCTCAGTTTGCAGCCTCAGTATTTCGGCGAAGGCATAGCAGTCGTGGGCCACAAAATAGTTCAGCTGACGTGGCAGTCGCGCAAGGGTTTCGTGTATGACAAGGCTAGTTTTGATTTGTTGCAGGAGTTTGAATATCCCACTGACGGATGGGGATTAACATACGATGGCAGCCGACTGATAATGAGCGATGGAACAGCGAACCTGTACTTCCTGGATCCCGTGACTTTCCAAAGAATCGGACAAGTGGCAGTAAACGATACCGGACCTGTAACTGAACTCAACGAGCTTGAATACATAAACGGCACAGTCTACGCAAACATTTGGAGAGAAGAGAAAATCGCTGTGATCAATCCCCAGAATGGCCAAGTCATGGCGTGGATTGACTTGACGGGCATTCAAGACTTGAAAAACCAGGATCCAAACAACGTGCTAAACGGAATTGCATACGACGCCAACGCAAACAGGCTCTTTATCACCGGAAAAATGTGGCCGCACATTTTCGAAATCAATCTAATCCCCTCAGCATAGCCTCTTGGACACATTGGCGCGCTTTCTTCACAGGCAGATTGATTTAGCGGGCGCTCCTGTGACTAGTTTCAGAACCCACTTCAGCAGGTTTATATGCGGAAATTCGTTTGAAAGAAAAGGGCACACGTAGAGAAGCAAAAAGAGCATAGAAGATGCCCACGGTTAATCCGTTCTCAAATTGCCTTTATTTGTGAAACGCCGTCTTTCTTTTCGATTCTCATCACTTGATCGGCGAAGCTTTCCAGCTCTTTTTCGTGTGAGACCATGACTACTTGTGGGCATTTGAGTTCGTCAAGTATATCCCTGATCTTGAATAGCTGTTCTTTGCTGAAGCCATCAGTTGGTTCGTCCAAGATAAGGAGGTTCGACTTGATTCCCGCTGATACTTTCTGTACGATGGTGTTCAGCGAGAGCCTGTACGCCAAAGCAAGGCTGGTTTTCTCGCCGCCGCTGAGATAGTTGTAGTCTTGCTCATAGCCATCTTGCTCGACTAATGGCGTGAAATCCTCGTCTATGTGGGACTCTTTGCTTGGATCCTCTACGAGCATGCTCCACCATTTTTGAAAATGCTGATTAAACTCTTGGTTTATGTTCATCATCACTTGTTTTTCCATAGCTTCGAGAGTAGGCATCAAATATTCCTCAAGCCACATCTGATATTCCTTCAGCCTCTCGGCAGCCTTCCTTTCCTTTTCCATGTTCCAGATTTCTCCTTCCAATTCCTCTACTTGGGAGGTGAGCATTTCACGAGTCGTCTGGGTTCTCGAAATCCTTCTCTCAACCTCCTTGAGTTGCGACTCGACTTCGTTCAAATCCTTGGAGACGCCTTCAGTTTCGCCTGAGATCCTGTTGAATTCCCCGGCCTGCTGCTGGGCCTTCTCAAGCTTTTCCTGGGCCTCTTCAACCTGTCCTTTTAGTTCCTGTATCTTTTTACTATCCTTCTCTATTGCACCGTTGTTTCTCCTTATCCGCTCATTCAGATTCTGCAGCCTCACTTGGGCAGCTTCGTATTGACGTTGTAATTCTTGTAGGGCTTCTATTTCCTTGATTTTGGTTTCGCAGGCAGTAACCTTCTCTGAAGCTAGGCGCTTTTCCTCTTTTTTCAGCTTGATTTTCTCTTCGAATTCCGTCGGGTCTGCAGGCCGGTCGCAAGTTGGACAGACCTGATTTTGTTCCACAGATTCATAGTCAATTATCTTCGCGCCTATGACATCCTCAGTCGACCTGAGTTCTCGCTCTTTCCCTCTAGCATTCTTCAATTCTTCTTTCAGTTCAGCTTCAGTTTTCGGCGTAGGCTGCTGAATCTTGCTCAGCTTTTCCGCTTCAGACTGCAGCTTCCCTATTTCCGTAGAAAGCTCTCCCACCTCAGCTTCAAGTTCGAGTACTTCACCATTCTTCTCTTTCATCTGCCTCTCCAAGAGAGGAACCTCACCTACTGCCTTTCCGAGCGAGTCCTTGTCTTTCCGCAGCAAATCCAATTTCTCTCGCAACCTAGCCGTTTTTTCGTCAAGACCGGTTTTGTTCCTGCTGAAGTTTGCCAATTCTTCCTCGCATTTTACGATCTCCACCTTTGTTGCCTTGCATTTTTCTCGACGGTTTTCAAGGTCAGAAGCATGTGAGGCTAGTTTAATCGATTTTTCTTTGATCGACTTCGCCAGAGTTGAGGAGTTGTCTAGTGCGATTCGATAGTCCTCTATTCTGAATGCTTTTCGAAGCGTCTGAAGTCTGGCATCTGCTCTCATCCAGATGATTGCTTTCATCTCTTCTTGCGGCGTGAAAATAGCGTACCTGTAGATTACGCTCTGCGCTTTGGGGTCTGCCGGTTCGTTGAAACCCAATATATCAAGAACCTTCTCTTTCATTTCAGAGGCTGAGAGTTGCAGTAACGAGCCCTCGGTTTTGAGACTGCAATCAGACTGCTGGACGCTCTTGGCCTTCCTCTCCAGGCTCCGACACACCTCATACTCTTTTCCTTCAACCTCGAAGCAGAGACTTACCAGACCTTTCTTTGCCCCTGCCTTAAGCAAGGCTCCTCCCTTCTCCGAGCCTAGACCAAAGAGCCCGAATTCTATCGCCATAAGAATAGTTGACTTTCCCGAACCTATGTCACCCTCAAAAAGAGTCGTCCCCATAGGAAATGAAACCGTCTGCTCAGCATAGCTTCTGATGTTCTTAAGCCTCAGCGACCTCAGAATCACTAGCCCTCATCTCCCAAGCCCAACGTGCCTAGCGCATGCTTTTGAATGCGCTCCACATAGTCCTTCTTGGTCTCGTTGAGCTTCTGCTCTTGCCTCAGAACCTTCAACAAGTCCTGCGCAAGTTTGGCACCCTTGTCTGCCTTAAGCTCTTCCAAGGAAACCTTGACTGCTCCAATATTCTCTCTCAGAAGCCTGCTTTCAATCATGGGAATATCTTCGCCCACGATCTTGACAGACGAGTAATCCTTCGATGCAAGCCCATAACGATTTATGATGACCTCTAGCGCACCGTTTTCCTTCAGAAGTTCCTTGATTTCGCTTGAACTGATGTCTGAAGTTTTGCCTCCTGAGAGTTCTCCCTTTATCTTGACGACGACGGTCTTGTTTTCGGCTTCTATCTTGCTCAGCTTATCCATCAGATCCTTCTTGGCTTGCATGGAATTCCTGTCGGAAACATCATACTCGATGTAATCAAAATCGCAGACGGGCACTTCCATAAATGTGACGTCTTCCACCGTTTTGTCAAAGCTCACAAGGTATAAGCCTCTTTTCTCTCCCTTGGCACTGTCTTCAAGGTCTCTCGGGTACCCGCCAAAAAGCGCTCCTGGAAAAACCACTCTTTCGTATCCTGTAAATCCTGACTCAGTCCTCCGGTGCACGTGTCCGCTCGCGTAGTAGTCAAAGCCTTTTGGAAGCAGGGAAACTGGAATTGACTCCATCTGTGCGAGAAATTCCGGCTTAAGCTCCGAGATTGCACTGTGAAATGCGAATATTTTGAATCCTTGCTCTTTTTCCAGGCTTTCCCTGTCGAGTATTTCGAAATAGTTCTTTTCTAATCCTGCTTTTCTTCCTGATATTCCGACGAGTTTCGCCTTTGTTTTCGGGTCCGTGAACACTTCCAGCTTAAGCTTGCCGTCAATGTCTTCTCCCTTCACTATCTTTTTAATGAGGCCTGTGCTGTCAAGAATGTCGATTACCGATGTGCCGTTCGGGCTGTAGTCGTGGCTTCCGTAGATGACGTAGATTGGAATGCCTGCGTCTTTGACTTCCTTCATTTTTTTTACAGCTTCATTAGCAACGTACATGTCAGGCAGGTTGGCGTGAAAAAGGTCACCAGATATCAGAACAAAGTCAACCTTTTCCCTGATGCACATGTCCATGGCCTTGCTGAACGCGGCTAACTCCAGCTTTTCCAGAACAGGAGCTCGGTTCGCGCCTATGTGACAATCTGCAAGATGGGCAAACTTGAACATGGTTTTACCCTACAAACACGGTCTTGTTCTTCTCTTTCGGCTCCTGGCTCTCTTCGATGTATTTCTCGAACAGGGGTATCTGAATTGGCACGGCAAACCTTGTGAAGTTGCTGCTCACGATAGCTTCACCCTTGTCGAGACTTGCAATCGTTCGGTCATCCGACGACAGATCCTGCGCTGCGCTCTCCATCACCGTCTGTCTCTCAGCTGCCAATTCGTTTCCAAGAATTATCTTTGTGTTCATGTTAGCCAGTATTGTATGTGGAATCAGGCTGACCAGCTGCGTTATAGCGATTAATCCTACCTTGAATTTCCTGCCTTCCCTGGCAATCGTGCTGTAAATGTTGTCCCCGCGCGCTGCGAGCACGTCTGCACCTAGAACTCTCGGCGCTTCTTCAATCACCACGCTGACAACAGGCTTCTCTTCCAACGTTCCTTCAGACTTGTATGCCTGATACCGGTGGAAGATCCCGCCTGAAATTATGCTCCCAATGAGCAGTTCAGCCTCATCGAGTAGCCTTGAAGTGTCAATGATAACCTTCTTCCCATCCTCAAGAGCCTTCGTGATCTCCCTAGTAGTGGCCAAGCCTGCGGTCTCGCTGAAAACGCCGCTTCTACACTGAAAATCGCCGCCTTCATCTATGTACACGCCGAGCACATTGTCAAACTTTCTCTTCAGCACCTCAAGAGTTCTAGGCGCAACAGCATCACCGATATCGGTTCCCCTGACAATGTTCTCTATCCACTGAAGCCTGAACCTGTTATAGTACAATGATATGGCATCATGCTGAGCGTCTGTGAACTCGACTATTCCTTGGAAATGAGAAGGCATAATCGATCTGAGATTTATTACAAGGGTATTAGTCCCAGCAACAGGGTTCGTAGAATAGTACAGCAGGTTCTGCTTCGCCGCAGAATGGTCCTTCAATCCTTTCCCATGTCTACCATAGTATTCGTCGTGGGGATCCAGAACCAATATGCCCATGGAATCTTGGGCTAGAACACTCCAAAGCATGACTTTGACAAGGTTGCTCTTCCCCCTTCCAGTCGTCGCTGGAATCAGCACATGATGTGTGAGCATGTCTTCTCCATTAACGTAAACGCCCACGTCAAGCACCTTCGACCCGCTCCTGACCTTTCCAAGGTACACGGGGTTTTTTGGCTTCGTGAGAAACCAAAGATCCTTCTCAGCAACGTGCCTTATCATCGAAAAGAATGCGGGAAGAGTCTTCGGTATCTTCAACTCGTTGTTCTTGCCAACTCGCAGAACAGCCTTGATTTGCGCTATAACATAGTTCCGCAACTGTGGCTCAAGGAAATCCAAGTCAGCACCCACGCCTTCAAGCTTCATGCCTGCCAGAAGCTCTCGCACCAGCTGCGGCACTTGGCTTCCATAGAGAAGCTCGAAAGCCTGAAGAAGCACATAAGCTCCATCCTCCTCGGCCACGAGCAGATCTCCTATCTCAATCTCTCCACCAGCTTTCTCTCTCGCCAGAATCTGTCCGGTTCTCCCAGCAATTATTTGACCCGAAACCTCCAACGCCATTCTACATCAACCCTTCAACACGTCTAACACGCCGTGAGCATCGCCAGAGCAGATATGCCTCGAAATCTTCTTCCATTTACCGAGCCTAGATATTTCGGACATAAGCGGCACTCTATACGCATCTATCTCGTCCCCACTCACTCTAGCAAAACTGTCGGCATCTATTAGGCCATAAGGATATCCTGGGAAGCTTATGTCTTTCGAATTGCTTGCCAAGGCGGAAGTGACCTTGCAAAAGTCTTCTTCGCTCATTCTCCTTGCCTGCTCGCCATAAATCTCATACCTGAAAACATACTTGGCACTCTCATTCAGCTTGACCACGTAAATGAAGGCATTGTGCAGCACGTTAGCGACCTTGGCAATCGGAATACACCAAGGACCCTTCACCGAGTAATCCTCAGCCAACTTCTGCACAGCACCCAACAGTGAAAGACCAGTAGTCGTGAACAACGTACTCGTCTTCGAAACCCCGGCAAAAATGACCCCTTTCTCCACAGTTGCTTCGACAGCCCGCGCCAAGTACTTATATTCATTGGTAAGACTCGTCTGCAAACTGCCATCGTGAACAATCATATCTCCCTTCTCAAGCTCATTTTCAATAACATGTTTGGCAAACTCCCACTCAGCAAACCTCCTCGCGACAGAAGCAACATGCCTTATGTCTGCCCTCTGATTTCCAAGCGTGACTGTTCTGTCAAGGGAACTGAACGACAAAAGCTGATCAGGGACCAAACCCTCGAACTCATGTTTCAGAGGAAAGACTGAAGTATCATAGACTATTCCATCATCTCTATAACTTGCCATGGTAGCAGAGTAAAACTCCACCTTTCTGGGCAAGGACTTAGGAAGCATCCTCTCTCGGCCTTTGAAAATGTTGAAATATACCCTGTTCATCTGGACTGAAAAGTTCGGCGCACCAATAATTTCTTGGTTTCCACCATCCACGAAAGCCGTGCGTATGCTCGGTTCCACATCTTTGATTGGAACAAAACTGGCCGGAGGAAACGGCAGCGTTTCATAATCTGGATTGCCGAAATATGGTTGACCCACATCATCTTTAACGCTTAAATCCAAAAACTCCGCGATTCTCTTAGAAATCTCCCCAGGCATTCATCGGTCACAAGAGTATTCACAGACTTCTTTGTTAAAAGCATATTTCAATGAAACAGACCCACGCTGACAATACCCCCGCGCGCGCCTTACTTGTACTGATCCTGGACCGGAAAGAAGGAAGGAAGATTTGTTCGCCAGAGAATGAAGCATTCACCGTATATCATATGTATCTTCTATGTTATGTCGTAGCACAATATTGAATAACCCAAACGTTGGATTTGAAGAATAAGATTGGAATGAGGTGGAGAATGGATGTTTCCATTGTTTTGGTGGCTTACTTGGATAGCAATTTTCGTGTTTCCCACGACTGAACGCTGGCTTAAGAATCAGTGGCGATACCTCCTTTTCGGCTTGTTCGGCGCATTGTTCGGGTTCATTGCCGTTGCAGCTGCCACGATTGACGTGTACATGGTTCTCTGGCTGATATTCTTCAAGCTGTCCCTCACGGCGGTGGAGTGGCTGTTCGCGTACTTAAACGACTTCAAGTTTTCCGGCTACGAGGAACGGCTCAAGTACGGTAAGATAACATTAAGACCAGTCTTTGGTGGAGTGAGAGGGAAGGAGGCGTACAAGTGGCTGGCTGCCTCTGCGTTAATAGCGATAATCGTCTTTTCAACCGTTGTGCTTTGGCAAACTCAAGCCGTGTCAAGAATCAACAATGCGAGTGTTTTCAACCAGATGGTGACCTTCGAACCTGCTGGCACACCCCTTTTCCAGAATGAAATTCCAAACAACATGCTACGGCTAACCACAGAGGAACTGGCCAAGAGCATCGCACTGAGAAGCGCAGCACACTTTGGAAGCGTACAAGTCGGATCGGCACACATAACCATATACAAGGGACGCCTCGTCTGGGTCGTAACCATGGTACCGCCAAACCTGTACGGCGACAACACCGTAAAGGGACTGGTAATCGTCGACGCAAACAACCCAGAACTAGACGTGGAAATCATAGACAAAACTTTCAAAGTCGGCGAAGGACTCATGTACTTGCCACCGTTTCTCACGGGAAACATACAGGGGAACGCTTACTGGGGCCAATCCACCGCCGACGCCTACGGCAGAGCCACACTCACACCCGACGACAACGGCAACTGGAGATACGTGCTGACTACAACACAGGTTCAACAATGGTCATTCATCGCTCAGCCCAAAGGCGTATACATCTACAACGATGTCGGCCAAGTCGAAAGCTTCTACGACATTAACCAGACGCCAACATGGGTCACCCAACGCTATGACGAAGGCTGGCTCAAAAGCATGATAAGTGCTTGGGGCGGCAGTAGAAGAGGAAACGGCTTCGACATTTTCGCAGGCGGCTTCGCCTGGATACCCGCCTCAACCAACAGGGTCGAAATCTCAGATGATGTCCGATGGATTGTCGACCCTGACACAAACAACATAACCGCACTCGTCGCAGTCGACTTCGTCGGCACAGCACAAACCATGGCCGGACTGTTCAAAACAACCGGCACAGGTATAGAATACTACAACACCACCGGTCTAGACATCAAGAGCGGTCTTCAAGCACAGAACGTCATTGAATCCCACATTCTGATGCCCACAACAGGCGCATACGAAGCAGAAATGCCTCTAATATACCCGATAAACGGCGAAAACGCATGGTTCGTACCGTTATATTGGCGCACCGCACAGGGCGAATCTACCTCGGCACAAGAAACCATCAAGCTGGCTGGCCTCGGAATCGTTGACGCAGTGAACCTAGACCACTACACAATCGTGATGACCAGTGAAAACGGCAAAACATACCAAGGCACGGACCTCGTTAAAGAAGCAAAAAGCAGGTTCGAAGCAGGAACAGTTCAGCCCTCCAACGAGACAACGATAACCGGAACGCTAACCAACAGATTCTCATACGTCAACAACGGCAACACCGTCTACGTGGTAACCATCAACCAAACCGACTACGCAGTGTACACGCAAAACCTGGACTTCACAACAGTCAGCAGAATCGAAAAACTGCCGGTCGGCACCACAGTATCGATAATAGTCAACTCAAACAACAACGAATTCATACGATTTCCAAGCTAGCGCACGTGTTGGAAAGGACAAGTAAAGGATTAATTACTTGTTCAACCAATATAGAGGTAGGAGACAGGAAAATGAAGCAAGCAAACGCGCTTGTTGCAAATTCTCTGAGCTGGCTATTCAGGAAATGCAGGGCAGGCTTGGTACTTTGTTCTCTTGTATTACTCATTTCTGTCCCATTAGTCTCTGCAGAGATAACAGGCGTTACCATTGTATATCGCATAGAACCCCAAAACCTAACCGTTAAAGAAGGCGACGTCTTCAACGTCAGCGTACTAATTGAAAACATACCGGCAGACCCAGGACTGGCCGGCGCTGAATTTCATCTATCTTGGGATCCGACCGTTCTGAATGCTCTCAGCATGATAAAAGTCATGTTTCAGGACAATTCGATAGGATGGGATAAACTCAATAACACAGAAGGTCTCCTGTCATACGTTCACGCGCTCTGCGGAGGCTCGATCTGGGGAAACCAAACACTTGCAATAATCACGCTTGAGGCAATCACGCAGGGCTCGACAACCCTGCACTTCACATTTGTAAACGCGTGTTCTCCAGCCTGTAACTCGCTCGATTGCAAGACAGTCGACTGCAATCTCACTGTGGAGAAGGGTAGCGAGACGAGCCCACAAATCCCACCTAACAACAAAACGACCGCGCTCTATACTATGACTATAGTCGCAGGTCCAGTCATTAACGCAGACACCCTGATCCTACCTCCCGCAGCCGCAACGAAATACGTTCCTTTCAGTGTGAACATAGAAATCGCCAAAGTCACCGATATGGAGGGATGGCAATTCGGATTATTCTGGAACAGCTCTGTACTAAACTGCACGAACGCTGAAATCTACAACCCAGACACTTGGAGCACAATTTCAATCGGTGGTGAAATAAACAACAATTTCAATTCGACCCATGGACGCTATTTCATAGCTGTCGCCGCGACTGGCGATTTTCATACATATAGCGGAAGTATCACTATAGCAACCTTAACATTCAATCCCGTGAGAGCAGGAACAACACCACTAACCTTTGACAATGTCGAGATAAGTGACAGCCAATGCTTTTTGCTGGAACTGTCAACCACGAACGGTTCAGTTACAGTGTACGAGGGGCAACCACCAATATCGAGCACACAACCACCGAATTCACCACCATCGAGCAACAGCACACAAGAAGCCCCAACGCCGATTGACAGCACACCACAACCCATCACATCAAGTGACAGCAAACTCAAACCGACAACTCCTTTTGAAGCAGGCGGCTCCGCCGATATCGCACACACTGTACACGTTCCCGAAGTCGCAACTATCTCAGTATTGATAATGTCTCTGGCGGCATTTGGCGTTATGGCGGTGAGAAGAACCAAACTCTCACCAGCTCGCGCCAAGACAGACAGAAAATGAAGAGACTCTTGCATAGACTAATGTTGGCGGGGGCCTAATCGCAAGCGCTTTGACCTTAGGTTTAATTCCTCTTCCACAACAATATTTAACAGAGATTTATGAGCGAAGCTAGGAAATGCCCAAAATGCAGAGCAGAAATGGACAGAGGAATAGGACGCGCCAGCGCGCTATGCGTCCTTTATCATCTTCTTGAAGTCTTCCTTGCTGTGCTTCAGCATTTCAGGGTGGTGGTTTTTCGCGTGCAACATGACGTGGTCTACTATGTCATTTTCTCCCCAAGGTGACTTCACAGTCCACCCGCATTCGGGACAGCTCGTCATCTTCATCTTACCCTTGCTCATAAAATTCACCCCCCTTGTTTCGCGATAATCAACTATTTGAAGTAGAGCTAATATGCTCTGTGCCACTTCCATTCGTAGATTGTGACGTCGACTTCCTGCCACGCAGGATCGCCCTCAGGAGTCATGACGGCCATCAGCATGTTCATCCAAGAAAGCCTCTGAGACATTGTCAGGTAACTCATTAGACACATTAAACCATTTTACACAACCTCTCCTTTTTCCTGTTCTGCTACATCCTAAGTCCCGGCTCCAAACCAGTATCCACGTTGCGCTTGGGTAATAGGTTATTATCTTGTCTGTCATTACTGTATGGAAGAAAGATGATTTGGCATGAAGCGGGCTAGAAAAAAGCAGGCGAGGACGAAACGATTCTTGACAAGAATGAAAAGTCAAGCAAAATGGAAACACGGAAGGAGCAACGTCGAGAAAATTAGGAGAAAAGAAAAAGTGCTCTCAGCTTGAAACTCCAAGCGGTCCTTTCACTGAAGCTTCAGTTTTCTTTTTGCGAGGCTTGTGCAATAGGAAAGTGTGGCCTCGAACATCAATCAACACGGATTCTGTCTGCTGAGCAGCCTTCAACGCAATGTCCTTGGCACACTTATCGTTGAGCGCGCTACTCAATATTTGAACCTTCAACATCTTCCTCTTCTCCAACTGCCTAGAAATCTCATCAATCTTCTGCGGCGACATGCCTTCCTTACCCACCCACACCGTGGGCTTCTCTAAGCTCAGCTCACGCTTCATCCGATTCTTAGCCTTAGACGATATCATGTGATCTCCCATTCCTTCAACCTCAAACCAGTTACACCCAAACAGTGCAAGCGCACGCAATAAAGTATCCGCAACATTCGCAGGCAATAAACCTTGAATCTAACGCATACATCAATTATCCCCGTCCAGATACAAATACCTGTTCAAACCAAGCACCAGCTCCAAAAGCAGTGCGCAGTTGTGGCATACGCTGAAATCTCCAGCGGATGAAAGAGGGTTGCGCTGCGATCAAATAGTTGGTTGCTTCACCTAGCGCGCTCCCACCGTGTAACATGTTTGTAACATTTTTCTGCACTCCTAAAGCACCTAGTTTGATAGCACCGAGCTTTCAGAGCTTCTCCTATCCGATTTGGTGCCCGCAATTTTTGGAAGGCAGCTGCATCCTACTTTGTGGCCAATCCTTCGACTGAATGTGGAGCTAGTTCAGTTCTTTCTTGATGAGCAATTCATTCTCCAAGTATTTCTGATTGCTCATTTTCCTGATTCTTAGAAGCTTTTTCAGCCCATTTTCAGTTTCTTTCTCGTAGATGTTGATGTCTCCGTCAAAAAGTCCTAGAATTGCGTAGAGCTCCTCTGAAGGGTGCATCCGAGGGTCTAATGTTGCCAGAATGGTGAACCCCGTCGCCTTCAATTCTGTGATGAGTGCGGTCAGCCACCTCCTCGTTTGAACTGCATGATGTTGTAGCAGAACATCTGAGATCAGGCCAATGCATATTCTCCTTGGGCCCTTCAACGCGGGGTCTAGCCTGCGGATCATTGAAGTTAAAGCGATACTTATGTCGGTGAGATTTTCCACGCCCTTCAAACTAAAAACGTTCGGGAAGCTTTTGACGATTGCGTCTGCCTGAGGATTGCAGACGAATAGATAGAAGTTTGACTGATACTTTTCTGCGAGGGATTTTGCTGCACCAGGATCTATGGTGACGAAGAATGTGATTTCACCTTTCTTTGCCCCTGTCTCAAGATAACTCTTGACGAGCAAATCCTTCTCATCACACGAAGGTGAGGTTAAAACAACGGAATAGCCTAAAGGAATCCCACCGTACAACAGCTTGTCAAGACCCTCATAACCAGTAGGAGCATGGTCTGTAGGCTTGGGCTCTAAGGCTGTCTTGCCTGTTTCTGTGGAAGCCATTCTTGCTTCTGTTTTTTCAATGTCTTTCTTGGCTCCCATTTCTTGGAACATTTCCAAGGCTTGATTCAGGAGGCTCTGAGCCTTTTCCCTGTCGCCTTCTTGGCCTCTATCTAAGTACACTCTAGCGTATTCAGAGATAACCATCTTGGCGAACCAGTAAACATCCCAATGTCTTGCATCCAAGGCCTCAAACTCCTGAAGGCTCTTCTCGAATTGCTCGATGGATTCTTGCCATTTCTTCTGGGCACGGAACAGCATCGCTGTAAGCCCATCCGCATAAGCAATGAGGTTTTTGTTCTCTGTTTCGAGAGCATACTTGTGCACGTTGTCAATCAGGTTTTGTGCTTTTTCGATTTCTCCAAGCTCTATGTACGACGGAATAACATATCGAGACGTTCCCATCTGCACGGATTTTGCTCCATGGGTTTCAAAGACTTCATGCATTTTCCCACCGAACTCTCTTGCCTCTGCGTATTCTCCCTTGTCAAAATGTAGCCATCCTAGGTGTCCATAACTGCCAGCGATTGATTGAAAATCGTCCAGTCTTTGAGAAATGCTCAGGGCCTCCTTTCGATATTGTTCGCTTTTGTCCCATTCTCCCAGCACCTGATAGGCAAATCCGAGAATGCCCAAAGACGCAGAAAGGTGAGTGATGTTGCTGGCTTTTCTGTCTAATGCAACTGATTCCTCCATCAAGAGAACTGCCTTGTTTACGTTTCCCATGTGAATATTCGTCCATGCCAGATTGGAGCCAATCCAAGTCATCCATGAGATATCCCCGACTTTTTTCGCAAGTTCGAATCCTTTCTCAAAATACTCCAAGGTTTTTTCGTGTTCCTCTGCAGGAAGCATTCCCGCATCATTGTACACCCACAGAGCTGTATCCATATACCCGTTATCAAGCGCTATTTCCAAAGCTTTCTCAAAGCATTTAATGGATTTCTTCGTGTCTCCAAGCCAACCTGAGATTTCTCCTAGACACGCGTAGGAGCGTGCGATAACTTCACGAGCGTTCAGTCTTTCGGCAAGCTCAACCGATTTTTCAGCCCAAGAAAGAGCTTCAGACATTTTTCCAGTAGCGCCCATGGAAACCATTTCCGCCATATCCTCATAGAGTCTCGCTAATTCCACGCTTTTAGGCTCGGTTTCCAGAGTCTCGAAAGCAGCCTTATGATGCTCATTCGCTTTTTTTGTATCACCGATGTTGTTCCAAAGGACGTTCGCCATTTTTCGATGCAGTCTTGCAGATGTTTCTTTATCTTCAAGTTGTTTCGACAGAGGCAACGCATCATTCCAATACTTTAAGCTTGCATCATACTCCCCAACAAGCTTTTTCGTGTCTCCAAGCCGCTCGCGAACATTTTTCTTTTTCTCTAGATCAGACTCTTCCTCTCCAAGAAGCTTAAGCGCAGACTGAAAGTAGGAAGCTGCTTCGTCATTTGCAAAAATCTTCACAGCCTTATCTCCAGCTTTTAGGAAGTAGTCGAGTGCCTTTTCTTTGTCTCCGCTCTCGAGGAAGTGGGAGCTTAGTTCCCCGAAATGCTCATCAATCGTCTTAGCATATACTTTTTCCAAGGCACGCCCCACGATCTCATGAAGCTTCTTACGCTTCAAAGGACTGACTTCCTCATACACAACATCTCTGACCAATACGTCCGCAAACGAACAGACGCCTTCTCCACGGATCACCCGTTCCTTGATCAATCCAGTTTTGAACATTTTATCCATCAGCTCCAGCAGCCTACTTTCTTCGAAGCCAGTAACTTCACGTAAAGGCTCGAAGCCAAAGTCGTTTCCAATGAAGGAAGCCATTGTCAAAGCGTTTCTACATTCATCATCTAATCTACTGATTCTTGCTTCTACGACATTCTTTACGGTCTCAGGAAACTCTATCCTCGAAACCTCTTTGATCTTCCATCTGCTTTCCTCTCGATAGATTATTCCCTCTTCTTTCAGAGATTCTATGACTTCCTCTGTGAAGAACGGGTTTCCTCTCGTTTTCTCGTAGACAATCCTGCAGAATTCTCGTGGAATGTCGTCTTGATCCAAAATCTGCTTAACCATCTCTGAAGTATCTTCCAATGACATTCGCTTCAGGGAAACAGATTGTGGCAAGCGTTCTCTCTTCAATTCCGCTAAGATTGGGGTCAAGGGATGTTTAGAATCTATGTCAGTGCTACGGTAAGCCCCTAAAAGGAGTAATGGTGTTTTGTGTACGCCACGAGCGAGATAGTGCAATAGCAGCAATGAAGAGGGATCAGTCCACTGCAAATCATCAAGAATCACGAGCAATGGATTTTCTTTGGATATGTTGGTGATAAACTGTGAAACCGCTTCGAACAGCCTGTTCTGCTCCTGCTCAGGGCTTATTTGAAATGATTCAGGGATTGCTGCAAGCCTTTGCCTAAGCTCAGGAACTAGCTTGGCAACTTCGGCTGGATAGAAGCCAATTACCGTGCGCAACTGCTCTGGGCTACTGTTCGCTAGGTAGTCTCTGATGGCTTCGCCCCACAGAGTGTAGGGAGGAACGCCGTCCATCCTGAAAAGCGCTGGGCAACGTCCATAGAGAACCTGCACTCCATGGGAACGTGCATAGGCGCCAAGCTCTCTGATCAATCTTGTCTTACCGATTCCAGCTTCGCCATGAATGAAAACGAGACCGCCCTCACCGTGAACCGCCCTGTAAACAGCTTCCTTCAGAACATTCATCTCTTCAACTCTGTCGACAAGCGGAATCTCTCGTGTAGCAATAGGACGGGGACTTGGAACACGACCATGCTCAAGAGATGCCAAGCAGACTTCTCCGCATCAGCATGTTAATAGGACATATTGGATTCTACGTTCTTATCGCTTGTGGAATAACGTCTAATTCAATAACTAGCTCAACTGCTCAGAATGAACAAATCGTATGCAGACCACGAGCCAAGTCCGCGCACGCGTTTTCTACGCAGTGTTACAGACCTAGAGCGCGCTGGCTTGTCCCTAAATTAGCTAATGTTTATTTTTGGATTGGGGTCTCGTATTCTTGAGTGAAGTCCAAGCTTAGGAGGTGAATCCTAGCGGGACATCAAGATGAACACGAGACCCTTGAA
>Ga0315279_10000821_pt1 | contig 56425 bp, 45 predicted proteins | sample YL17G06_20_MG_FD_203694 | JGI IMG/M metagenome (GOLD analysis project Ga0315279, IMG submission 203694) | Sediment microbial communities from Yellowstone Lake, YNP, Wyoming, USA - YL17G06_20 | ecosystem: Environmental > Aquatic > Freshwater > Lake > Sediment | place: USA: Wyoming | collected... | reverse complement strand
GGGTTGCATTCGATGGGCTTGACAACGTAACCGTAAACGTCTCGTTGCCCTCTACCGCCGTGTCACTGGTGATCGGAACATTGATCGGCTTACTCGTATCTCCGGGGTTGAAGGTCAGCGTGCCGCTTGTCGCCGTGTAGTCCGACCCGGCTGTGGCTGTCCCGTTCGCTGTTGCGTAATTGACAGTGACAGTCTGCCCTGAGGCCGCTGATAGCGCCACTGTTATTGCCGCCGGTGTCGTCGCCTCACTGCCGCTCGATGATGCCGACTGAAACTGCACCGTGGGTGTCGGGTCATCGTCTGTGATCGTGACCGTCGCGCTCGATGGGCTCCCCAGCGCCGCTCCGCCCGTCGGGCTGCTCAAGGTCGCCGTGAACGTCTCATTCGGCTCATCCAGTGTGTCGTTTGTGATCGTCACCGTAAAGGTCTTGGTCGCCGCGTCTCCGTCAGCCCAGCTCAGTGTGCCGCTTGCAGTTGTATAATCAGAGCCGGCTGTCGCCGTCCCGTTGCTTGTGGCATAGCTGATACCTACCGCCCCGCTTGAGCCGCCTGTACGCGTCGCTGTGATCGTTACCGTCGGGCCTGCTTCACCTACGCTGTAGGTCGCTGAACTTAACTGTATCGAGCCATAACTGTCGTCATCGTTTATCGTGTACGTATGGGTCGTCGTCGCTCCAAGGGTTGCATTCGATGGGCTTGACAACGTAACCGTAAACGTCTCGTTGCCCTCTACCGCCGTGTCACTGGTGATCGGAACATTGATCGGCTTACTCGTATCTCCGGGGTTGAAGGTCAGCGTGCCGCTTGTCGCCGTGTAGTCACTCCCGGCCGTTGCCGTCCCGTTCGCCGTTGCATAGTTCACCGTCACTGTCTGCCCCGATGCCGCAGACAACGTCACTGTTATTGAAGCCGGCGTCGTTGCTTCACTTGCGCTCGAACTCGCAGCACTGAACTGCACTGTCGGTGTCGGATCATCGTCTGTTACCGTCACCGTCGCACTCGATGGGCTCCCCAACGTCGCCCCTCCCGTCGGACTCGACAGCGTCACCGTGAATGTCTCGTTTGGCTCATCCAAGGTATCGTTTGTGATCGGAACTGTGAGCGTCTTGTTCGCCGTGTCCCCATCAGCCCAGCTCAATGCCCCGCTCGCCGCCGTGTAGTCACTGCCCGCCGTCGCCGTCCCGTTGGCCGTCGCATAGCTCACCCCTACGGCCCCGCTGCTCCCCCCGGTCCGGGTCACCGTGATCAGGATGCTCCCCCCGTTCTCATTAACCGAATAGGTGGCTGCAGAAAGCTGGATCGTGCCGGATGCTTCTTGTTGAGAATGTTCAATGTTCGACCAGACACTTTCCTCCGTGCCACGTCTGGCCTTGACGCGATACCAATACGTTTGGCCTGGCGTCAAACTTCCGAAAGTCCATTGCGTCTGAGTGGTCCAGCCGGAACTCATTGGAGAAATAAAATTAGAATTGTCAGCACATTCGGCATAGTATTCGATTAGGCTGCTTGAGACCATAATCGTGCGCTCGTAGTAGTTGTTGCCCTCGTTCGCTCCCTCATCAACAGTGTTGTAATAGTCCACCCACACCTTGAACGTGTGATCACCCGCCGACAGCGGTCCGACTCCCTGATCCATCGTCAACCACGAATATTCACCGATCGCACTGCTCGGAATTGTCCACTCCCACGTACCACCGCCAGTGCCCGTCACCTCCACGCGCACGGTGTAGCTCCCTGACGCTATTCCCTGATTAATGCTTGAGGAGTTGAAATAGAGCGTCTGGTTGTCATAGTAGGCGCCACTGTAATAATGCCCTGCGCTGCCAGACAGTTGAGTGATGCCAATCGGAATCTTGTCATTCCAATTCGCCAGCTGATACGGCGTCAGATCGGGCGTGGTCGGGACTTCCTTGGAAATAACGACATCATCTACATAGGCCCCTGTGTAAGTTGGCCCACTAACAATAATGTCGCTCGTGAACCTGAAGGCTATCCACACTTGCGGTTGCCCCCGAAGGTCTCCAAGCGTGTAAACGTCGGTAAGATCGAACACTTGGGAGCGCCAACTGTTCTGATTCCCACTGACGCGAGTGCCATAGAAATTCGTACCATTCACCGAGGCATACCAGCCAAACCAGTCATAGTTGAGTTCCGACAGGTTCTTGTACCAGAAACTGATGCTGGCGCTGGTTGCGTCGGCCAAACTGAAGGGACCATACACCATCCAGGCATTCATGTTATTGGTATATCCGTTGGCCGGAGCGAGAGTACTGCCCCCACACCACCCGCTCCGTGACCCCCCATGCATGTCGTAGTTGACATCATTCCAGGTCGGGCTACCGGACAGTGTCCAACTGGTTCCAGGGAAGTCTCCTTCGAACGTTTCGCTGAAAATTGTCATCGGTTCCAATGGCTCTGAGTCCGATATGACTTTTTCTCCTTCAACCTGTGGAGCAAACACGCTCTCCAGTGGCAGCGTTGCCTGCGCCGGTTCAGAACGACCGTCTACTCGCAGGTCATCATCTCTTGTTATCATCTCTGTGCCACTTGTGCCGGTTGCTGGAACCTTTCGGAGGGCGGTCACACCGGTTGACGCCAGGTTCTTCGAGGCGGACTGGCCAACGAGTCGTGATCCGACCGTCATCGGAATATCTGCCATGGGCGAGACCGCGCTCCAGTAGATTGTGTTTTCCGTGCCGGGCGTGGTAGGTGGTTCGGCGGCTAAGATTGGAGCCGGTAGAGAAGGCAGTGCATCAACCGCCCTGCCAAGGTTGATCCTGGGCTTGGTGACGGCAACCTTGCCGTCTGTGACATTATCACCATTGTTGACCAGATAGGTTTTGACCTGGGCTGGGGTCAGATAGGCACCGGTCTTGGCCTTGGCTGCCTGCTGGAGCACTGCCGCCGAACCGGCCGCATAAGGACAGGCCGCCGAGGTCCCGCCAAAGCTTGTGTCATAGTCCCCTGAGGAATATCCTCCTGAACCGACGATATCGGTTGTATAGGCATCATGCGAAGGAGCAAAAAGAGTTAGAAAGGAAGCACTGTTCGAATAGCACGTGACCTTGTCGCTTGCGGTGGCGTCCCAGGAGACATAACCTGTACCGCACGACGGATAGGCTTCTTTCGTTGCACATGAGGCAGAATTGACACAAAATCCATAGGTTCCGAGAGACCCATCGTACACCGCGCCGACCGAGTTGACATAGCTGATACAGGCCGGCCAGCCCATGGAATCACAGTAGCCGTCATTGCCCGAGGAGGCAAAAATCGTAATCCCGGCGGCCACCGCATTGGCCGCGGCTGTCGTCATACTGGGAGTATCTGAGTCACATGTTGAAAAAAACCGCCCTCCACCAAAGCTGGTGCTAATGATCATAATCGGGTTGTTGGGGTCATCATTCTTGTGGGAAACAGCCCACTCCCAACCGGCAATCATGGCTGATGTCGAAGCACTACCACCATTACCGCTTGAAATCTTTATGGCATAGAGTTTGGCGTCAGGGGCAACACCACCGATGTAATCACCCACTGTTCCCAAATTGCCGGCCGCAATCCCGGCACAGCACGTTCCATGAGCCTGGCCACTAACACTGTCCGGCCTTGGATCGGCATCATTATCGCCAGTATCGTAACCACCGATCACTTTTAAATTGGGGAACCCGCCTCCCCCCAGCCTGGGATGGGAGGTGTCGATTCCGGTATCACATATGGCGATGCTCAGGCCAGAGCCGGTATACGAACCTCGAACAGTGGTGGCATTCATCAGGGGGATGCCCTGGGCGAGGTGCGCATCAAGGATATGGTCCTTTTCAACAGCGAAAACGTACGGAGAATTGATGATCCGTTCCAGTGCCGCCGGCGTAACCATGGCCGCAAAGCCGAACTGGTAGGAAAATCTCTGTGTCACCGTCATCCCTGTTGGGCCGAGCTGGTCAATGACCCGGTTGACAGTTTCAGTAACCGTGGCCTGCAGTTGCAACCTGACGGCCTCTTCCTGCAGGTTGTAATAGGTGGCCGCCCCCGGTCCGGTAAACTCAGCGGGGACCTGGCCTGACAACTGTGATCGGGCAGCCAGCGCCTTTGCCGCAGCCGTTGGTTGAAGAAGGACAATAACTGCCGTTTCAGACTCACCCTTTATAAAATCGGCAAGGATGTCATCCGGAGCATGAAGTTTTGCGTTGGCCCGCAGATCGGCAAGAACAACGTCATTACCCTGTTGCGCATCTGCCAAGGAGTCGAATACAGATATCCCTAATAAGATGGCGAATACAAACATCCCAAAAATTAGCCTCTTCTGATTTGACCCCATAGTAAAAACCCTCCTCTTAAAGAATCTCAGTGGCAAATAATGAGCCTATTAAAGAGTCTAGCTGCCCTATAATCAGGGCTTTTTACGGATCGTTTTCAATCGATCAACCCAAATTTTCCGCTTCTAATTGCAAGGAGGGGACGTTGTTGAAAATTACCACTTATTTTTTTCTTTATACTTTCATGTGCCATAAATTCCCTCCCCCCCCCAAAAAAAAAGATAAAGCCTGGCTTCATAATTTCGAACGCCAGGCTTTTTGATCCTCTTACCACCTCTCCCCCCTCCCCCAAAGCATAGCGCATAGAGCAAAACGCATAGCGAATTTTCAAGAGAATTGGAAGGCTTAGTCCAAGTTCAAGATAGATGGCTAAATTGGAATCACATTATCCTTTTCTCTCCCAAAAGAACACCAGAGTTGTATCTATAATACTCAAACGAAAAATTTTGTCAAGGATTTTTCAGGCGTTTGTTCTTCAGGCGTTTCGTGAGGTTTTGGAAGAAATTCAAATTTTATGGCAGCGCGCAGTTGCAGAATATGTTTTGAAATTTCGTTACCCTCGGGAGGTTGAAGAACCTACTAAATAAGAGGCTGAAGATGCCCTCCAAATTCCAAAAGATTTCTGTGATGCCATTCTCGCACATTCGCCCAAAGAGGTTGGATCCTGAGTGAGATTCCTTACAAAAAGATATCAGATCTTTATGCTTCAATTGCTAAGTTGCTTCAGAACCTACGTTTCCTCTTCTTTCCATACGACTGCGTGTTTAGAATACTTCTACTCCAGAATGATATTTTCAACGATCAGTTTCCCATCGCTGATCGTCAGGGAACCGTCAATGATTGTGTAGGATTGATTCGTTGTAAAGATAGAATCCCATCCCCCCTTGAGGGTTAACACTTTCGGGTCATCTAAGATGACATTCTCGTTATAGGTTTCTTGAGTGATCGCTATAATCATGGAGGACTGCGCTGAGTCGATGCCATTCTGGATAGATGTAAAACAAGGGGTTTTCCCACCACACCAACCATCCTGTCCAACATAAATGCCGAGAGTATCATAGTAGATCGTAATGCTCACGGATGTCTGATTATGATTCGAACTGTTGTCATAGGCAATCACCGTGATCGCGTTGGCGCCTGCACCCAATGACACGGCCCGGCTCCAGTTTGCCGTCCCACTCCCCGTGGCCGTATCATTCGTCGCGCGGCTCCCATTGACCGTCACCTGCTGTATCCCATTATCCCCTCTCCCAGAATCACTTGCCGTCCCGCTCAACGTAATGCTCGATGTGCTCACATGCTGATTGTTGCTGTGGCTCGTAATCAATAGAGCCGGTCCTGTCGTGTCGGGAGGTGTCCCAGATACGTATGCCCCTGCTGGTCCTGACCCTGTTCGAGGAGAGCCATCACGGTCTATAGGAACACTATTGCTCAATGTGCCCTGGGGTGAAGGGGGTGTTGCTGGTGCATCACTCCAAGTGAAATTGGGGATGGTATACGTTACAGCGCTGAATACATTTCCACCTTGTATCGGCCGAAAATTTCCATTTTCCGGATTTGTAAGCTGAGGTTCTAACGTGTTTATCGTGTTTTCTGCAAGTAGTTGAGTTAAGTTACAAGTCGGATTAGTAAGTTGGCACCCCTGATCGGATTCTTCAATCCCCAGGGGCAAATCTGTCGGGCCATTCCAGATCACGTTCCCCCGGATCTGCAGATTGGTGTCCGAGTAGGAGGGAGAGGGGATGTTGGTGTCGGCGGGCGGGTTCACGGGGCCGAACACCCCGAGATGGGCGGACTGCGTCCTGTACGGCGCGGGGTTGTAGAAGACGTTGTTGTAGACGAATACGTTTCGGTTGGGGATCCACTCCCCGCCGTCGCCGTTGGATGGGGGGCCCCAGCCGCCCGCCGCGTGGCGGCTCTGGCATGCGGGGGTATCCCCGTCGCAGCCGCGGGCCCCCGGGCTTGCGAGGAAGAGGGCTGAGCCGTTCTCGGCCGTCCCGACCCGGTAGAGCGTGTTGTAGGCGAAGAGGATGTCGTAGCCCCCGCGCACCGCAAGCCCCGCGTTGGCCACGTCGTGCACCACGTTGTTGATGAACTTCATGTCGTAGGCCTCGTAGTGGAGCCACGGTGATACCATCCAGTTGAATCCCGTGCCCTGCCCGGCGCCCAGCCCGATCACACCGCAGTGGTCCACCTCGTTGCCCTCGATGCGGAGGTAGGCCACGCCGCCCTTCAACACCACGCAGTCGTTGTCGGCGTCGTGGATCCGGTTCCCCACCACGTGGCCGTACACCACGGAGACGAAATCAAGGGCGAACCAGAAGGCGCCCCCGATGTCGCTGTCCTCCACGTAGAAGTATTGGCCCTGGTTGACCTTGAGCGTCTCCTGGGGCTGGTTCACGGCACCGTCGTTGCCGTTCAGCTTGCAGCCCCGGATCAGGAAGTGGTCCCCCTGCTCCACGTGGACCACGTTCCCGCCTCCCCCGTAGCCGGGGTCCGTCACGAAGGAGAGGCCCACGAGGTAGAGGTACCTTACGTCGTAGAGGTTAAGGTAGGCGTGGATGCGGGAGCTCAGGGGGGCGTCGGCCGCCTCCAGGATGACCGGGAACTGATAGGTCCCGTAGCGGGATTCCCAGTAGGTGGGAAAGGAAGACTCGGGGTAGTCGCCCGCCACGAGCTTGATGCGGTAGCCCGTCCCGGTAAGCGGGACGCCCTGGGGCACCCTGCCCCACGCCGCACTCACCGTGAGCAGAGCCTGGTCCCGGGTGTCTCCGGTATTGGAGTCGCTCCCGAGCACGGGGTCCACCCAGACGTCCTTCACGGTGGGGTTCCCCATGTCGTAGCGTACGGGGCCCATGCTCTGCGCACGAGCCTGAAGGCCCGCGGTGAGCAGGAGGCCGGCGAGGAGAACGGGGCACGCGCGGCGCAAGGCCGCCGCGCGCCGGCAGATCCGTTCCAGGAATGCCAGGTTTATGACGATCCCCCTTTCGGCTCCAAGACCCCGCGCACCACCACCGAGCCGGCCCAATCCCTCCGCATGTATCCTGCGACTTCCCCGTTTGATTCTCAGTCCAGGGTCCATAGGGTCTCAACATTCAACATTCCCACTACCCCTTGGTCATCTGATTGAACACCCCGTCTTTATCCTGAAATAAATAAAGCCTGGCTTCGACTTTTCGGATGCCAGGCTCTTTAAATCTCTTTCCACCTCTTCCCCCCTCCCGTGTTGTAAGGGTGGCTAACCCTTGAATTACAAGATGCCCATTAGGTTAGGAATCACATTATCCCTTTCTCTCCAAAAAGACCACCAAAGTTGTATACATAATACCCAAACGAAAAATTTTGTCAAGAATTTTTTTGTAATCTTAAATACTTGATATTTATGGTCTATCTGGTCATTTTAGTTTTTCTGGTTTGTTTGGTTTATATAGCTTATATGGTTTTTGGGGGTTGGTAGGAATTAATCTGACTGAAAAAATTCAGGAAAGTAGATCTTCAAGGGGATTTTTGTTTTACAAACAGGGTCCGGATCAGATTGACATTCTGTTTCATTCAAGGGTATATTATCTAAAAAAGTACGGGAGAATAGATTAAATGGGTTTTGCTTTACCAGAGATAAAACAAAAAGGCTGGGATGCACTTGTAAAAGAGCTTGGATACGCAGGCGCAACGAAATTTATGCTTTTATATGAGCCAGGGAGAGGGAATTATACGCAGGAGAGAAAGGATATCTTAAAGGAAACAACCATTGAGAAGGTGAGAGAAGATATCCTGAAAAATAAACCTTAAACCCACTTCATTTGTAAACCTCGCTCCTGTCCAAATGGAATGTTGGTTAATGGAGGAGATTGAAAAATGAAATCTGTCGAATAGAGCGACGTTCGTGCGGAACATGCCCACTACATCTCGGGTCTTGCATTCCGACAAATTTTCCACCGCCTTCCATTTGGCCACCTACAAAAAAATAAAGCCTGGCTCCGTCATTTTGAATGCCAGGCTTTTTGATCTTCTTACCACCTCTTCCCCCTCCCATGTTGCAAGTGTCAAGAGTTGAGACCCCATCAACATTCCTTGAGTTCTTCCTGAAAGCGTAATTTTTAAAGTTCTTCCCTCAATGCAACATTTCAATTCGCAATCAATGATTTTTGGTGGCTGTCTTTCACGTCATAACCCCATCCAAATATGGTTGACGAACGCAAGATCTTTTGATAGAGATATTAATCAAAGTGGTTCGCCCGACAAAACCACTCCTTCGTGGGAAGGGGACGGATAGTGGCGTATCTTACGAGGAAGAGCTACCATTCCTTCTTGATGTTTTACGTTAGGCTGACTACTTGGAGCCAATGATGGAGTTAACAAGATGAAAGATCAAAATAAGACAAAGAAGCAACTTATAAATGAATTGGTGGCATTACGACTGAGAATTGCTGAATTGGGTGCATTGGAAAAGGAGCACAAACGGTTGGAGGAGGCTTTAGAGCAATTAGCAGCTATCGTACAATCTTCAGATGATGCAATCATTGGCAAGACATTAGGGGGTATGATTATAAGTTGGAACTCGGGTGCAGAGAGAGTCTATGGTTACTCCTCAGTCGAAGTTATTAGACGCCATATGTCTATTTTGCTTCCTCCTAACCATCCTGATGAAGTGTCTCAATTTCTCGAAAGAATCAGTCGAGGAGAGCGTATTGATCATTATGAAACTGTGCATATGAGGAAAGACGGCCAGTTCATTTATATCTCCCTAACTATATCTCCGGTCAAGGATGCAACTGGCAAGATTGTGGGTGCTTCAGCAGTTGCACGCGACATCTCGGGCCACAAGCGGGTGGAGGAGGCACTGCGAGAGAGCGAAGCCAGACTAAGGATCATTTTGGAGTCAGTGCAAACAGGGATTGTGATAATAGATCCAAAAACACACCGAATCATTGACGCAAATTCAGTTGCCGTCAAGTTGATTGGTGCACCGAAAGAACAGATTATCGGCTCCGGATGTCACAGATATATCTGTCCTGCAGAAAAGGGGCGGTGTCCAATTACCGATCTTGGACAAACCGTCGATAACACAGAGCGTGTATTGCTTACGGCCCGGGGTGAAATCTGTCCGATCATTAAGACTGTGGTGCCCGTGATTATTGGGGGCCGAGAATACCTTCTCGAGAGCTTTATCGACATCACCAAACGCAAGCGGGCGGAGGAGGCCTTGAGGGAGAGCGAAAACAAATATAGAAAAATATTCGAAAATGTTCAAGATGTATTTTATCAAGCTGATAATGAGGGGAACATTATTGACATAAGTCCATCCATAGAAAGATATTCAGGATATCCTCGCGAAGAGTTGATTGGCAAACCTGTAGGAGCAGTCTACTTTAATCCGGAAGATAGGATAACACTTTTGAAAGCAATTGGAGAAAAGGTAGAGGTCGTTGATTATGAAGTTCGGTTGAAATCGAAAGACAATCGTCTGATCTATGCTTCTGTTAATGCACATATCCTTTTTGACTCGGCTGGAAAGCCCATCGGCGTTGAGGGCACGTTAAGAGACATCACTGAACGCAAGCGGGCAGAAGAGGCGCTTCAGGAAAGCGAAGAGAGATACCGGGCACTGGTGGAGAGTTCTACAGATGCCATCTTGATGTTAGACAAAGAGAGAAAGATTATTTCTTCCAATCAGGCATTTCTTGATCTTTTTGGTTATGAGAAAAGTGAAATTGAGGGAAAATCGATAAGGATCATCCATTCATCAGATGATAGTTTTAAATCTTTTGGAGATTTGGCCTATCCAACTATTGAGAAGGTTGGTTTCTTTAGAGCAGAGTGGGATTTTATTCGAAAGGGAGCTATGCCCTTTGTGGCTGAAGCGGTTACATCGGTAATAAGATCTACTGCTGGGGCTACAGTTGGTTTTGTTTCAATCATTAGGGATATCACCGAGCGCAAGCGGGCGGAGGAGGCCTTGGCCAGACAGAATAGGGAGCTTGAGATTCTGAACGAGACAAAGGACCGTTTTCTGGGAATCGCCGCCCATGACCTCCGAAACCCCCTGACCGTCGTGAATGTATCTACCCAGATTTTGAAGAAGAACACCACCGAACCAACCCATCTAACCCTACTTAACAACATCGGCAGGTCAACACAAAAGATGCTGGCCCTGATAAACGCCCTCCTGGACGTGTCCAAGATACAAAGTGGGAAGCTCGAAATAAGGCCGGAGGACGTGGAGGTGGTCCAGTTCCTTAGAGAATGTTACAATGAAAACGAGATGATCGGGAGACAGAAAGGTATCGCCTCGGTCTTGTCCGTGCCCGAGGACATCGGCTATGCACGGTTTGACAAGGAGCGCATGCACCAGGCGGTTGACAACCTTTTATCCAATGCCTTCAAGTACTCTAATCCCAACACCACGGTCACCCTTGGCGCAAAGAGGTCGGATCGTGGCCTTGAAATCCGGGTGGAGGACCAGGGGGTCGGGATAGAGGATGAGGATCTCCCCCTGCTCTTTGAAGAGTTCTCGAAGGCGAGCACCCAGCCCACCGGAGGAGAGTCCAGCCACGGTCTGGGCCTTGCGATTGTTAAGCGGGTGGTTGAGCTGCAGGGTGGCAGGATAGAGGCAAAGAGTAATCCGGGTGGCGGGGCCGTTTTTACCATAACGCTGCCTTGACCGCGGCCCGCTTTGGCTTTTTTTCAATATGCATACTTCTACCAGTAATCGCTATCTTTTGGACTTATCTTAGAGTGAGGTGAAGTCGCCAAGTGGGGATAAATTTGGTGGTGCCTGCCAACTTGAGTCTTGGCTCTCACAAGTAGCATTGGGTGGGACTTAATCTGATAGCACTTTCTAAATCAAGCTTTGGTTTTTACACTTTTATATTTGTAATCTCCCTTCGACCCGCTTTTTCCACTCATGCATTTCCTTCATTTGTGACTCAAGATCGGTAAGTCTCCTATCGAGTTCAGCAAAAGAAAGCTTAATAAGAGCGCGGGTTTCCAAATGCTGACGTTCGTTTTCCTTCTCCATGCGGTCAAGTCTGTCTACTATCCCGGCATGCCCTTCGGCTAAGAGTTTAATCTGATCGATTAATCCTTCAGAAACAATATGAAATTGATTTACCACACGCTCCTCAAGACCTGTCAATTTTGAATCCACTCGTTCCGCAAGGCCTTTCAGTTTCTCATCCTGCCGTTTTTCAAAACCTGTAAATATCTGCTCGAAATCACTCTTTGTCAACTCTTTTTCGGCCATTCTTGTCCCCTTTTTACCCTTTCGCATTGATTTCAATTTTTAATAAATCCACCACCTTTAAGCGGGGTATTCGGGAAAGATGCTGAATAAATGCTTATCAGAAATTCTCTTTCATGTCAATCCGAGTCCTTGACGTTCTTCCCCTCCCTTTCTTTCTCCTTCCACCTCCATCCCTCCAGTCTCTTCTTGATCTCTCTCTCAAATCCCTGGTCTGTCGGATGATAATAGATTCTTCCCTTGAGATTTTCTGGAAGGTATTCCTCCTCAATGAAGTGGTCTGGGTATTCATGGGGGTATTTATATCCTTTCCCATATCCCAGATCCCGCATCAAAGAGGTGGGAGCATTTCTGATATGAAGCGGAACAGGCATAGTCTCAAGTTCCCGGACATCTTTCTGGACTCCCTGAAACGCCGTATAAAGGGCATTCGACTTTGGAGCAGTGGCTAAGTAGACGGCAGCCTGTGCAAGAGCTAAATTCCCTTCCGGAAGGCCGACGAAGTGAAAGGCTTCCATCGCCGAGACCGCTACCTGCAAGGCCTGCGGGTCGGCCATTCCCACATCCTCAGAAGCAAACCGGACCATTCGCCGTGCGATGTAGAGGGGGTCCTCTCCAGCCTCCAGCATCCTCCCAAGCCAGTAAAGCGCCGCGTCCGGATCACTCCCCCGCAAGCTCTTGTGGAGCGCGGAGATGAGATTATAATGTTCCTCCCCGGACTTATCATACAGGAAAGCCTTTCGTTGAAGGACTTCTTCCAAATCCTTCTTTTTGATATGCCGGATACCCTTGACATCTGGCGAGGTCGTTAGGACGATCATTTCCAGGGTGTTCAACCCAATCCTTACATCCCCGTTGGCGACCTGACAAATCCCTCTAATCACATCCGGTTCGATCACCGTTGGGTATTTTCCTAATCCCTTCTCGTTATCCGCCAAAGCCCGGCTTAAGATCAACTCAATCTGCACTTCTGTCAGAGGATTGAGGGTGAAGACTTTGGTACGGGAGAGCAAAGGCGATATCACTTCAAAGGACGGATTTTCTGTGGTTGCACCGATGAGGATGATCGTTCCCTTCTCCACATGGGGAAGAAAGGCATCCTGCTGAGCCTTGTTGAATCGATGGATCTCATCAACAAAGAGGATCGTTCTCCTCTTTCGATATTTCCATTCCTCATTGGCTTCCTCGATCACCTCCTTGATCTCTTTAACGCCAGAGAGGACCGCACTGAAAGCAAAGAATTGGGCACCTGTGGTTTCGGCAATAATCATCGCCAACGTCGTCTTTCCGGATCCAGGAGGCCCCCACAATATCATGGAAGGAATGTGATCTGACTCGATCGCCTGGCGAAGGACCCTTCCCTCACCCAAGAGATGATCCTGACCAACGAACTGCTCAAGGGTCCGGGGTCGCATTCGGTCAGCAAGGGGAGCCTCCCTCTCGATCTCCTTCTTCCCCCTTTCAAAAAGATCGGGTTGTTTTTTTAGCAAACCGGCTACCTCTATATCAGGGATTAGGGATTTGGGATTAGGGTTTAGCTAACCCCCAACCCCTAAACCCCAACCCCATTTTGGGAGTTCACCTCCTTGATGACCTCAATCATTTGATTATGAATCAATTCATTGGAGGCAACCATCTCTTCAGAATAGATGTTAAAGGGCTGGCCTTTAAAATCAGTAACCTTTCCTCCTGCTTCGGTAACCATCAGGTAACCTGCAGCCACATCCCAGGGATGAAGTTTTAATTCCCAGAATCCGTCAAATCGGCCTGCTGCGAGATAGCATAGATCGAGGGCAGCAGAGCCAGGTCTGCGAATGGCAAAGCTCCGAATGATGAATTGATGGAAATAATGCAAGTAAAATTCAGCATGCTCTCGAACATCATAAGGGAAACCAGTGCAGAGGAGACTTCGATCTAAATCGTCTACGCGAGAGACAGAGATCCGGTTCCCGTTGAGAAAGGTTCCCTTTCCTCTTTCTGCGTGAAACATTTCATCGAGGATGGGGTTATAGATGACCCCCAACCTCACCTCCCCTTCCACCTCCAGCCCGATGGATACGCAGAAACAAGGGAACCCATGAAGATAATTCGTTGTCCCATCGAGTGGATCAATGATCCACTTCCAAGGAGACCCCTTCTTCTCAAAGGGGCTCTCCTCTGTCAGGAGATCATGGTCTGGGAAGGCATCCGAGATCTTTTGAACGACGGCTTGTTCGCAGAGTTTGTCCACGATCGTCACTGGATTGATATCCCCTTTATACTCAACCTTGTGGGAATGGCCGAAATGTAACATCTGGATCCGACCCGCCTCTTTCGCTGCGGCCATCGCTATCTCGAGATAATGATCATCCTTTTTCATTGTTTTACCTGAGAGCTCCGAAAAACTACTACATGCTCTCTCGATTACTCAGATTCTAAAAGACGATTACACAGATTTTCAAAGATTTCTGGACTTTTTCAGAAAACCGATCTCAAAAGGTTGACAACATCTTCAGGAAAACTATATGATACCCATAAAATCAAGTCAACCCCGTTGAACATTTTGATCATGGTAAAAAAGTGTTCGACAGGCTTCCAAGCGCGCACGCATCTGTCAATTTGCTTGGCTGAACAATAATAGGTTCAAACGGGGTCAACTCTGCACCCCTTGAATAATAATCCCCCTTTATCCCCCTTTAAGAAAGGGGGAATGATTTCTCCCTCCCTTTGTTAAAGGGAGGGCAGGAGGGATTCAGATGAAGAAAGCGATGAAATTTGAAACGTATGGAAACTGTTTTGTCTGTGGAAAAAACAATCCAGGGGGGCTGCAACTGAGTTTTGAGATCGATAAAGAGAGGCAAACCCTCAAAACAACTTTTGTTGCAACTCCTACCTTCCAAGGTTGGGATGGCATTGTTCATGGGGGGATTATCAGTACCCTGCTGGATGAGGCGATGGCAAAATTGGTTTATGAATTAGGGTATCAATCTGTGACGGCTTCTTTAGAAATCAAGTTTAAAAAACCTGCCCCAATCCTCGAACCTTTACTTGTCTATGGAGAGATTACAGAAGTGAATAGGAGAGTGGTTAGGGCAAAGGCTCGTGTGACCAAAGAGAATGGAACGCTTTTGGCCGAAGGGAAATCCACCTTTATCAGGCAATAACACATTACATTTTTCATTTTTCATTGTCCATTGTTCATCGTCCATCGTCCATCGTTCATCGTTTTCTTTTACCCTTTCCTCCGTTCGTACATCCACTGCGCAAAATCCGGATCAAAACCAAACCGCTCTAACAAATCTCGATTCCTCAACAGTTCTTTTGTAGTGAGATCCTCTACCTTTCTCCCTCCCCGGAGCAACACGGCCCTCTCGCAGAGATCAATTGCCACAGGCAGGTGATGGGTCACAATCACTTTTGTCTGAGGGATCAACTGGATTCGCTCGATCAGCGTTCGGCTTCCTGCTGGATCGAGGTTGTCTGTGGGCTCATCGAGGACCAGAATCTCAGAATCCATGGATAATACGGTTGCCAAGGCAACCCGTTTCTTTTCCCCCTCACTCAAATGGTGGGCCGACCTCCCTTCAAACCCTTTCAATCCCATCATCTCCAGGGCTCTCTCTACCCTATGCCGAACCTTCTCTTCATCCAGTCCCATATTGAGGGGACCAAAAGCGACATCATCAAAGACAGTCGGACAGAAGAGTTGATCCTCCGGGCTCTGGAAGACCAGACCAACCCTTCTCCGAATCTCTTTGAGGTTCTTTTTCTCGACAGGGAGGCCCAAAATATTAACCCTCCCATCTCCCATGAGCGTTCCATTGAGATGATAGAGGAGAGTCGATTTCCCAGCGCCATTTGGCCCGAGGATCGCAACAGACTCATGTCGATAGACCTCTAAATTGATATCCCTCAAGGCTGGAGTCCCGTCGGGATAATCATAAGAGAGATGATTTATCTCGATAACCTTCTCCATTTTCATTATCGATTCCTATTGATTCATATATCTGCACAAAATCGCGAAGCCTGCATTTCGAACTTTAAAATCCTAAGCACGAAATTCGAATTTCAAATTTATCATTTCAGATAGATCCTAAGAAAAAGGAGCACAGGGGAGATGGCGAGAAATAGTATTTCGCCCAACCCGAACCTTCCCGCAGCGGTTTCAGGCATCGTTCCCTGATACCCTCGGGAGAGCATGGCGAGATAAACTCTTTCCCCGCGATGAAAACTCCTCAAGAAGAGTGTTCCCACCATGTGCCCGACGACCTTCGATTGCCAGAACCATCTTCCGCCAAAACATCTCGAATCCCTCGCCCTTTTTATTCGATGTATTTCATCGATGAGAATGAAGGAATAGCGGTACATGAAGGAGACAAGCACTGTAAAAATCCTAGGGGAACCCAATTTCTCCATTCCCTTGATCAACTGTGGAAAGGAGGTGGTGGAAGAGAGCAAGATGATGGAGAAGACTCCCAGGGAAGATTTGATGATCACGTTCCAGAGAATCCAGAGACCGCTTTGGGATACAGAAAGTCCTCTAAGGCCTAAATTGTATCCTCCTCCTACCGCATCTCTCTTCATGAATGGAATCGAAATGGCCACGACAAAGAGAAAGGGAAGGATGACCAGCACCTTCTTCGCCAAATGGCCCAGAGGAAGTCGTGCCAAAAGGGCGATGCCGATGAGCCCCATTGCCAAAAAGCCAAAGAGAAGAAGGGAGGTGGGTGGTGAACTGACTCCAACCAGTATAAAAGAGAAAAAAACAATGATCTTCGCCCTGGCATCCAGATGGTGAACTGGGCTCTCTGTTTTACTGTAATGGTCTAAAAAGGCATGCCTCATCGGCTCGCCTTTCCGTCCAATCTGAGGAGTCTTAAAACGTTGAGGCCAAGGATCTTTTTCCGATCCCCTTCTGACAGCCCTGATTCTTCTAATTCTTGAAAATATCTCTGAGGCCGAATCAATGGAAAGTCTGTACCGAAAAGGATCTTCCCTGCCCCTACGATCTCACTCACAATGGCATAAATCTTCTTCGAATAGAGGAAAGGGGAGGCAGCGGTATCGTAATAGACATTGGCCATTGCCTTCGCCACCTCTGGCATCAACTCGTAAAAAGGGAGGCCACCTCCCCAATGTGCCAACAGGATAGAAAGGTCGGGAAAAGAGAGAATGAGTTCGTAGAAGCGTTCGAGAGGGGTTATCCCCTTCCCGGGATAGGAATGGCCGAGGAGTTCATTGGTGTGGAAAAGGAGGGGAATTCCCTGTTTTTCCATCCGGGTGAAGATCGGCTTCATAGAGTCCATATCTCGGGAAGTCATTTCATGACGATAAAAAGCAATCTCCCCCACTCCTTTTCCCCCACCCTTCATCCCCCGATCTAATTCGTTCAAAGACCAATCCGGATTCGAAAAGAGAAGCGAAATAAAAACGATCAGTCGATTGGGATATCGTGAGGCGCAATCCATCAGGTATTGGTTATGGAGGGAACAGAGCTCCGGTCGGCTCCAAGGAAAACCACAGATGATGGATCGCTCCACCCCTGATACATCCATCGAGGCTATCAAATCCTCAACTCCTGCCATCTTCGTTTTCGAATCCTTATAAATGGACGAAAACCCTTTATCCTTTTTACAGAAGCCGTCTCGATTCTTTCTCATCTCGTCAGGAAAGATATGGGTGTGGCAGTCGATGATCATCGTTTACCCCGTTTGATCTATAAAACGGATTGGATTTCTGTAAGCCCCTCTATCTGGCAAAGGGTTTTTGATAATCTCAGGCCTCGATATTCTTATATCAACGGGGTTTACCCTGTTGATGTGTTAAAATAAGCGTTGAATTATTTTCTGCAAGTGGTAAATGGAATAGAAATTTGTTCCTCTTGAGGATCAACATCTTTCATCAATGGGGCTTCCCTTTTGTAAAACCATGATGACCGATGCATTTCCCGAGATTCCAATACTCGTGGGCACCCGGACAGTAGACAAACGGAAGGGCTTTGGTAATATCGATTCGGCCTTTCTCCTTTTGAACCTCCTCCTTCACATGAAGGGCAACGATTTGGCCAAGGAAAAGATCATGGCTCCCTAAAGAGATCACCTCTTTGACCTCACATTCCATTTGAACAGGACATTCGTCGATCAAGGGCGGTTTCACCTTTTCGGCTGGAATCGGTTTCCAGCCCATGGAAGCAAACTTGTCCGTCTCTTTCCCTGAAAGCATGCCACAGGCATCCACCTTCCTGACCATCTCCTCCGAAGGGAGATTAACGACAAATTCCTTCGATGTCTTCACACAGGCATAGGAGTATCGCTCCGGTCGAATCGATATGCCGATCATTGGAGGCTCTGAATTGATCACCCCCACCCAGGCCAAAGTGATGATATTAGGCTTTCCTGTTTCATCCACACAAGTCACCAGGACGACCGGCGTGGGAAAAAGCAAGGTGGTAGGGGACAGACTCTTTCGTCCCATCCTTTTATCCCATTTTGCCACTCGAGCTTTACTGGAAAAGGCTCACATCCCCTTTCCCGACTCGAATCACCTTAGGAAAATCGTCGGTGAGGTCGATGATGCTGGAATGCTCGGCGACGATTACTCCTCCATCGATGACAAGATCTAACTGTCTTCCAAAGCGCTCTTCGATCTCGGCAGGGTCATTGTAGAGCCCCTCGTCAGGCTTATAAACACTGGTGCTAATGATGGGGTGCCCTAATTCTCGCACGAGGCTGAGGCAGATCTTATTATCGGGGATGCGGATTCCCACCGTATTCTGTTTCGTCATGGCAATCTTTGGAACGGGCTTGGTCGCCTTCAGAATGAAGGTATAGGCACCCGGGAGGAGGCGTTTCATCATTTTATAGGCATAGTTGGACACATAGGCATAATGGCTGATGTCCTTCAAATCGGAACAGATGAAACTTAATGGCTTCTTACCGTCCAGCTTCTTCAGTCGGTGAATCTTCCGAATCGCCTCGGGGTTGAAAAGGTCACAACCCACCCCGTAGATGGTATCCGTCGGGTATCCAATGACCCCCCCTTTCTCAAGAACTTCCACGACCTTTCGAATCAGCCTCGGCTGTGGATCTTTATGATTGATGGTTATGATCATTCCTCTTCCTCTCTTCTTAGGGTTCAAGGTTTGAGGTTCGCCTCTAACATCAAAGGCTTAATTCTGTCTCCAATTCCTTCACCCGGACCCCCGTGAGGAAACGTTGGTTAAAATAAGGGGCATCCAAATTATCCACTTTCACCTCTTTGTTGTGAGACGAGGCATGGACAAATTCCTTGTTTCCGATATAGATTCCCACATGGGTGTTATTTGCCCGCCGCGTTTTAAAAAAGACGAGATCTCCTTCCTCCAATTGGCTCTTTTCAACCTTTTTCCCAATGGAGAATTGCTCTCGTGCAGTTCGAGGAAGGTCGACGCTAAAAACTTGATAAATCTTCTTCACAAAGGCAGAACAATCGATCCCTTTCAATGTGGATCCTCCCAAGCGATACGGTGCCCCCAAAAAAGTCTTCACGACCCTAACAAAAAGGTTTCGCTCCTCTGGATTGCTCCATTTCCCAAGGGCTTCAGGAGATCCCTTTCCGTCGCCATTTCCATCTGTCACCCCTTCCTCCGCCACCTTTTCCGCATCACCGAATTCTTCCACACCTTCTTCTACTCTGTTCTCCAGCTTTGGAAGGATGAGTAATTGACCTATCTTCAGATTTGACGAATGGAGTTGATTCATCTTCTTAATTTCTTCTACCGGAAGGCCCGCCCTTTTTGAAATCGTGTAGAGATTATCCCCCTTTTGTACAACATAAGATTCTGTTTGGCTCGAAGGTCTTTCGACGGTCTTCCCGGAACCCTTTTTCGCTGTTTCAATTGTCTGCTTCTTCTTTTCAACAGGTATCAAAAGGACCTGCCTCGGCTTGATCGCATTTCCCTCCAAACCGTTGGCTTTTTTCAATTCCTCAATGCCTACCCTAAATAATCTGGAAATTTCATAAAGGGTATCTCCTGGTTTGACAGTATACCGCTCCTCAGCCAATCCCCTCTGGGTAAAACCAAACGACACGGAAAGGACGACCAGCACTACCCCCAAAAAGGTCCACCGTCCCATCATGAAGTCCCTCCTCTCATCACGAAGTATAGTCATACCTTTTTAAAACAATCCCCCCACCCTCCCCTCCCCCTCAAGGGGGGAGGATGAAGGTGGGGGTGTCATTTGAGATTATGGTTTTATGCAATATTAAAGGTAATTATATTGTTATGGCTACCCATTCTTATACAAAATTTATCTTCAGAAGTCAAACCCAACTTGGCATTGGGGATTATTCTTGGAGGAGAAGAATTTGAATGGTAATGTAACTCTCTCCGTCGCTGATGGGTCTTGCCGACTCTTGGGCTTTCCCTTCAACTTCTCTCTTCTTCGCTCCTGCTGGGGCACCCAAACCTTGCTGTCCATTTTTTTGCAGCATCACCTTACCGGCCTTCGCAGAAGAACCCAGCTTTACTACTTCCTTTTCAAATTCTGAAAATGAGGTAGCAGGCAGGGAGGCAAAGAAGACATTTTCTTCTGCCTTTACAGTCTCCCCACCAAATCGCTTGACCAGTTCTTGGAGTTGCGAAACGACCTTGGGTCGATCGGAGATTCTCAAGATGATTTCTTGAGAAGGTTTCGCAGCAAGAGAAGCCTTCTCTTTTGTGGCCATCGCATCCTCAAGTTTCCCCGGTTCGGAGGGTGCGGCTTTTGTCTTCTCAGCCTCCTTCAAACGAGGTGTCCCAGCCGCCACCGTCTCGGTTTTTGGAGAAGGTGCTGCTGCCCTTTTACCCTCCTCTATCACTTTTGGAACAACTGCCCCTCGCGCCTCTTCCTCCCCTGAAACAGGGGCTCTGGCCGGTTCAGTATCCTTCAGACCGGGCTTCTCCAGAGGAGGTTGTGTAGCCATTCTCTCTCTCTTCATCTCTTTTGGAATCGACTCCTTCTCCATTTTTTTTGCTTCTGAATGGACTGCCTTTGTCTGTTCGACATCCTTCAGGGGAGGTCTCTCAACCGGCATCATCTTAGTGAGATAGAGGACCAAAAAGACGGTCGCCACCATCGCCATTGCCTGAATCGGAAGTTTCAGTGAGGTGGGATAGCTAAACCATCTCCGTTTGACCTGATCAGTCCAGACTCTTTTTCTCTTTCGGTCCTCCATCTTCTCATAAATACCGGAGAGGAACCCCTCCGGCACCTCAACCTCTTCAATGGAGCGAAGCCAGCGGATGGTCTTGTCAAACCGTGAGAAATCCTTTAGACACTCGGGACAAGAAGCAAGATGCTCCCTTACAATCTTCTCCTCGAGCGGGCTCAATTCCTTTTCCAACAAGGCAGAAAAGCGATCCCGAAATTCCTCACATTCCATTGACTTTACTCCCCTACCAAAATGATTCTGATTTCAGATTCTAAATTTTAGATTTCAGATTTTCCAATCCCTGCCTGCGGCAGGTGCAATCTGCGATCTGCAATCTACAATCAATGAACGGTCTTCTCCAATATCTCTTTGAGATCCATTCTCGCTCTGTGGAGTTTCGACTTGATCGTCCCGATGGGAAATTGAAACAGTTCTCCAATCTCCTCATAGGAAAACCCTTGGAGATCCCTCAACACAATCAGCTCCCTTTGCTCATCTTTCAGTTTTAGGAGCCCTCTTTGGATTGTCTCTTGAATCATCTTCTTCTCATAGAGAGTTTCAGGATTATCGGAAGGATGACAGATTGGCCTTGCCATATCTCCATCCTCTGTCTCAATAGGATCGTCCAGTGAATCGGATTTGAAGTACTTCCTCCGCTCGAGGTATTTCCAGCGGTTTCGACAGTGGTTGATAGTGATCTGTGTCAGCCAGGCATCGAATTTGACCTCTTCTCTCAGATCCTTGATGGACTCGTAGACTGAAAGAAAGACCTCCTGAGCCAAATCCTTTGCCTCCTCTTTATTCCCCAACATCCTGTAAGCGATGTTGAACACCTTTTTCTGTGAACGGAGAACGATCTCTACAAAAGCCTTTTCATTCCCAGCCTTGCAGGATTCAATCACCTCTTTTTGAATCTTTGGAGAAGTCTCCATGTACAACCCATTCTTCCCCTAATCTTATAGACAACAGAAGATTGGTTTTTGTTCCATCACTCATATCCCACTCCCTTTAATCCAAGGGAAGGTGTGAAAAAATCGGGCACATGGTTGAAACCGAAAGGACGGGTGGATTGGAGAAGCTTTAGACCTGCCTGCGCGTAGCCTGCTTGCGCTAAAGCTTCAGCGAAGGCAGGGCACAACCTTTGGAAATTGAACCACTGTGCCGTAAGTTCGCTTAACCACATATCTTTATTGCTGTGGCGGGCGACCCTTAACCTCAACGAGCGCATTCTAAAGCTTTGGAAATCCACTCGTCCTTTCGGGGCAAAGGTTGGCGAAAGCAATTCTTTCACAGCTTCAGGAGGATAAAGGGGGGTTACCCTTATTCTTTTAAAAGTTTCTTTCGCTCTAAAACTTTTATTAACTCAAGCAATTTCCTATCCCTTTCTCTCAAAACCTCAGTTGCATTTCGATAAGAATAATCATAGAATCCTCTGCCTGACTTCACACCTAAATATCCCTTTTTTACCAGATTGATTAAAGTCTTGTATGGACGATCCTTTGAAACGAGATGGATGGAAGGGTTTCTTTCAAAAGTCAGGGCCATATCTAACCCTGCAAAATCGTATCTCTGAACTACTCCAAGCACAGGGATCCTGACACCTAAGCAGTTCTTCACAGCCGTGTCGATCTCCTCTGGAGAGGCATATCCTCTATCCAAAAGATAAAAAATCTCTCTGGCCATAGCCCTCTGAAGGCGATTGACAATATATCCTGGAATGAACTTTTTCATCACCACCGGCCTCTTTCCCAACTTCAAAAGGATTGCCTTGAGTGTCTCCACGGTTTCCATCGATGTCCCCGGCCCTTTCACCACATCGACCAATGGGATAAGATGAGGAGGGGCATACCAGTGAACAATGGACACCTTCTCTGAGCGTCCTGTTTTCAGAAATTGGAAAATATTTAGGTAAGATGTATTGCTGGTCAGGATGGTCCTCCGGGGACAGATCCGATCTAAGGAGTGAAAGAGTTCTTTTTTTGCCTTCCGATCCTCAGAAATTGCTTCCACCACCAGATCTGCTTTTTCACCCACATCGAGGGAGGTAGTGGGATGGATTCGATGTACAATTTTTGGAATCGCATTTGGGCTGATCAGTTTCGCTTCTTTCAGAGTCTGGAGATTGGAGTGGATTAACTCCAACGCCTTTTCCAGAGCTTTCTCTTTAATATCCACCAAATCCACTTCATAGCCACCCTGAGCATAGACCATGGCTATGGAATGGCCCATTGTCCCAGCACCCACCACCAACACCCTCTTGATCCAATCAATCCCCATCACTGCCTGCAAAATCCTATTAGCGATCATTCCCAAAGATCTTCAAATACTTCCTTGACTTTTCATAAGCCTCGGCTAACTGGTCCTCTGATCTTTTCAGATCTGCTTCATCGAGCGTCCTCATCACCTTGGCAGGAATGCCCAGGACTAATGAATGATCAGGGATCTTCATCCCAGGAGGGACAACACTCCCGGCTCCAACGATGGAATTCTTTCCCACCTCTGCTCCGTCCAGAACGATGGCTCCAATCCCAACGACCGCACCCTCTCTCACCACACATCCGTGAAGGATAGCGCCATGGCTGATCAACACCTTCTTTTCAATCACAACAGGATGATCTTTAGGAGATTCAACCAATACCTTATCCAAAAGGACAGAGCGTTCCCCTATTACAATTCGATTGCTATCGGCTCTAAGGACGGCAAAGGGCCAGACACTCGCACCAGACTCAATAATGACTTCTCCTATCAATCTTGCTGTGGGATCGATGAATACGGTCTTATCGAATTGTGGTGTTCTTCCTTCAAATGGGGTGATGTGAAAAAGGGGAGGAGATTTACCTTTCCGGTTTGAATTCGAAGCCATTTCTCTTTATCTCTCTTTATAAACCCCTCACCCTATCCCTCTCCCTCAAGGGGAGAGGGGATGAAAAATTGTTATGAACGATGCCAGTACTTCTGTTTGAGGAAGACCAATAACAATAGAATGTACCCAATGGCATCAGAATAAAGACCAGGTTTGATGAGCAGGACTGCAGCGATGAGCAAAACGATCCGTTCCCATGTTTTCAGCTCTTTCACAAACCATCCCATCATCCCAGCGGCCAAGGCGGTGACGCCAAAAGAAGCGCTGACCGCTGAGGTAATAATGTCGAAGGCGGAGCCGATGAAGAGCAGGGATGGGCCGTAAACGAACATAAAGGGAACGATGAACCCCGCTGCCGCGACGCGCATGGCCCAAATTCCCGTGGGCCACAATTTGGCTCCACCGATTCCTGCGGCTGCATAAACCGCCATGGCCACTGGCGGGGTAATGGCGGAGATGGTGGAAAAATAGAAGACAAACATATGAGCTGCCACCTTCAGGACTCCGAGTTTGACCAGGGCGGGAATGAGCAAAGCTGCCTGGACGATATAAGCCGGGGTGGTGGGCATGCCCATCCCGAGGACGATTCCAGCCAACATAGTCATGATCAGGGCTGGGATGAGCGACTCACCGGCAAGGAAGAGGACGAAGCTGGTGAACTTCAATCCTAAACCTGTCAAGTTGATAACTCCGATGACGATGCCAGCGCATGCACAGGCCGCGGCCACACCGAGGGTATTTTTAGCACCTTCTTCAAGCGCTCTAATGATCGTCCAGAAGCCCATTCGGGTTTCCTTGCGAAGAAAGGAAAGGATGACGACAGCGACTGTAGAATAGATACAGGCGTACATCGGCGTATATCCGGCAGTCATCATGTAAACAATAATACCCAGGGGAATAAACATATGTCCGCGGGCGGCTAAGACCTTCTTCAAACGGGGAAGCTCCTCTTTAGGGATCCCCTTCAGGCCCATCCTTCCGGCCATGAAATGGATAGACATAAAAAGCGCCAAATAATAAAGAAGGGCAGGGATCATCGCATAAAGGCAGATGGTGATATAGGGGATTCCGGTAAACTCAGCCATGACGAAAGCAGCAGCGCCCATGACCGGAGGCATGATCTGACCACCTGTGGAGGCTGTGGCTTCCACAGCGCAGGCAAAGGGCGGATTGAATCCTGTGCGCTTCATCAGGGGAATCGTCAACCACCCATCGACCATCACATTGGCCACAGCGCTTCCGGAGATCGTTCCAAACAGGGCGCTTGAAATGCAGGAGATCTTTCCCGGCCCTCCCCGGGTCCATCCGGTAATGGCCGAAGCAAAATCCATGAAGAGCTGACCTGTCCCTGATTTCTCCAAAAAAGTACCGAAAATAATGAAGAGGATGACATAGGTGGCCGAAACCCCCAGAGGGATACCAAAAATTCCCTCGGTGGTCAGGTAGAGCTGATCCACGATGGACTCAGTGGTCAACCCGGTGTGACGGAGAAGGCCGGGAAGGTATGGTCCGACATAGGCATAAATCAAAAATACACCAGCAGTGATGGGAAGGGCAGGCCCGATCACCCGTCGGGATCCTTCAATCAAGAGCAGGGTGAGTAAGATGCCAAAGACCATATCCGCACTACTCAAAGGATGGACATATGCGTATCGGGTGATCACGTATTCATAGTTAACAAAAAGATACCCGATCGAAGCTAAGGTCAGAAGGATAAGCACCCCATCCGTCCAGCGAAATTTCTTCCCCCATTCTTTCTTGGAAATAGGGAAGAGGAAGAAGGTCAATACCAGGACGAAAAGGAGATGTGTGGATCGGTGTAAGAGGGCTTCGGGAGCTCCGAAATAACCAGTATAAAGATGATAGGCAGACATCGCCACAGCAATTACCACGATTACTTTTGTGATCATTACAGAGAAGATGGCCGCCATGGGAATTTTCCCCTTTCCGTCACAGAGAGATTTAAACAGGGAGGGCAGGAAGATGAATCCCTGCCCTCTTCAGGAAGAATTGAAGGCCTGGGTTAAAGTGCTCCGATTTCTCTAAAGTATTTGAGCGCTCCAGGATGGAAAGGGACCCCAACATCCAGAGCCAGGTCTTTCGGAGTTACACCCTGCATGTCCTTGACGACCTCTGCGAAGCGAGGAAGGTTATTGGACAGAGTTTTAGTAATCTTGTAAACCAAATCGTCAGGGAGTTTTGCGCTGATCACTAAGTGGGTGAAGTAACCAACGCCCGGGACATCGTAGTCCACGCCGGGATAGGTTCCTTTTGGGATGACCCTTTTCAGGTACCCGGCATTGAGCTTCTGGAGAGCTTTGATCTTATCATCGGGTAGAGACAGAAGGCGAATCTTTCTGTCTGCGGCTAAATCGATGATGGAAGATGCAGGGATGGTCGTTCCAAGGATGTAAGCCTGTGCATGTCCATCTTTCATCAGGGCTACAGAATCACTGTATTGGACGTGGTGAATTTTGGCCATGTCCTTGTAAGAGAGGCCATAGATCTCTAAGACCTGCTGAGCCAAAAGTTCACCCGTGTGTCCCTTGGGACCAGGGGCGATGCTCTTTCCCTTCAGGTCAGCCACGGATTTAATCCCTGAATCCTCCCTTACAACCATTTGAAAATACTGGGGATAGAGATTGGCCAGTTGCCTCATATTTTCCATTTTTTTCTTGAAGGGCGGCCGGCCGTAGAGGCCATCAACAGCTGAACTGGAGTTCGAGAAGCCAATGTCGCATTTCCCCAATTCCACTCCCTCCACATTGGCGATCCCCCCTCCCGGAGAAACACTTAAGGTTACACCAGGAATTTCTTTCTGGATGGCATCGGCGATGGCCCCACCCAGCGGATACCATGAGCCCCCCATTGGACCCGTCATCAACTTCAAATCCACCTTTTGCTGGCCAAAAGCCAAAAATGGACTCATTAAACAGATGATAAAACCAATCACGAAACCAATCTTTTTCCCAAGTTTCATTTCAATTCCTCCTTTCTTTTTTTTACTCCTACCTCAACAATCTCTTTAACTTACCCCCCACCGTCGAAAGGGGAAGGAATGCTTAAAATTGGAAGGAGTAAATCTAAATATCATTAAAATGGAAGGGGTTGTCAAGTTAATTAAAAGAGATAATTAAAAGAGATCTCTGAAAAACTACTACACGCTCCCTTGATTACGCAGATTTCAAAAAAGGATCACACAGATTTTCAGAGATTTCTGGGCTTTTTCAGAAATCTCATCTTCGAGAGGGGACAACTCCTTTTGAGTGATCGGGCATCTGATCGAGTAAACTTTTCTGTCTGCTTGAGTGTGATACTGATTTTTAAGAATAAGCTTGTTTTCTTCACGGACTCGGACAAACTTCCAATTTTAAAAAAACTATTTGATTTTTTTGAGTGAGGTGTTTATAATTTTCTGAGAAAATAATGAGCCTTTTGAAAAGGAGGTGAAGATGTGATGAAAAGGACAATATCTGCTATCCTGTCATTGTTCCTGATCAGTATGTTTGTTGCAGCCTTGGTGGGATGTGGGGCGGACATCAAGGCAGAAAACGAGAAGCTGAAGACAGAGAACACGAACCTCAAATCGGACAACGATAAATTAAAACTCGAAGTGCAAAAATTGAAGCAAGAGATGCAGAAGGCCGCAGAAAAAGACGCAACCATCGGCTCCCTGACAGCAGAGAACGAGGCCTTGAAGAAACAGGTGGAAGACCTAAAGGCCCAATTGGCAAAAAAGAAGAAATAATCCCACCGCGGTGAAATGACAGAAAAGGGAAGACCTGGATCATAGGGTTTTCCCTTTTCTGATCGATTCTCAATCCCCATGAAGAAACAAAATCGCAAATCTAAAAATCGAAGCAAAAAAAGGCGACATGGAGGATTAACTCTTTACGTTATATACGCCTTCATCATCTCCGCCATTGTGCCCCTCCTCATCGGGGTTCTTCTCTTTCTTTACTACTCCAACCGTCTTCCTGACTTTAAGCCGTTGAAGGAGCGAAACCTCAATGCACACTCCATCGTCTACTCTGAGGAGGATGCGGTGGTGGGGAAGTTTTTGATGGACAATCGTATCCCTATCCCTTACGAAAGCATTCCCAAACCTCTGGTTGAGGCCTTTATCGCTGCAGAGGATGCAGAATTTTTTAAACATAAAGGGATCGACTACAAGGGAATTGCTCGGGCAATGTTCAAGAATTTGATCGCAGGGAGGATCGTCCAGGGAGGAAGCACCATCACGCAGCAAGTGACCAAGACCTTCTTTCTCACCCCAAAGAGAAGCCTACTTCGAAAACTGAAGGAGGTAGCCTACGCTTTTGGCTTAGAGCGAAATTTGACCAAAGAGGAGATCCTCTTCCTTTATCTTAACAATATCTATTTGGGGAACGGAGCCTATGGGGTAGAGGCCGCCGCTGAGAGTTACTTCAATAAGCGGACGGAACAACTCAATTTGGCCGAGATAGCCATGATGGCTGGTCTGGTGAAGGCCCCTAGTCGCTATTCGCCGATCCACAATCTAAAAAGAGCAAAAGACCGCCAGGCCTATGTCCTCACCCGCATGGTCGAGGTGGGTATCATTTCCCCGGAGGAGAAGCAGAAAGCACTTCGGACTCCGTTGAAGATTCAATCGAGGGAAAGTGCCTACTTCAGCAAGGCCCCTTACTTCACTGAATTCATTCGGCAGCAGGTGGAAAGAAAATATGGCAAGGAAAAACTCTATCAGGAAGGACTGAGAATCTACACGACCCTGGACCTATCCCTCCAGAAAATGGCTCAAAGGTCCTTAGAAATGGGATTAAGGGAGCTGGACAAGAGGCAGGGATTCCGAGGCCCTATTCAGACCCTCTCGTTAAATGAGCTGAAGAGCCTCTCTCGTCAAAAGAAGGAGGCGGTGATCCCCCTCCCACGAAACGAGATTTTTGAAGGAGTGATCCTCTCCAAAGATGATTCAAAAAAGTTTTTTACGGTTTGGGTGGAGGATCGAAAGGGGATCCTCCCCTTTTCCGAAGCGGCCTGGGCTCTCCACGTTAAACCCACCCCTCACTTCAAACCACAAAAGGTGAAGGACCCTTCTGATCTTCTCAAGATTGGGGACGTGGTCCAAGTCCGAGTGAAAGAATCTCCAAAAAAGGGGCAACCTCTTATCCTCACCTTGGACCAGGAGCCTGTGGCTCAGGGCGCTCTGCTCTGCATCGATCCAAAAACTGGATATGTGAAAGCAATGGTGGGCGGTCGTGATTTTAGCGAGAGCCAATTCAACCGTGCTATCCATTCACGAAGGCAGCCAGGTTCTGCCTTTAAACCCATTATCTATGCAGCTGCCCTGGAGAAGGGCTATAACCCCTCCACCGTTCTGATGGACTCCCCGGTGGAGTACGAAGATCACGACGGCGGAACCTATTGGGCCCCAAAAAATTATGATAAGAATTTCATGGGACCCATCACCTTCCGGAATGCCTTAGCCCATTCAAGAAATGTTGTCACCGTTAAAATCCTTGAAGATATTGGCGTGGGTTACGCCCTCAAATTCATCAAGAAATTAGGGATCGAATCTCCGATCAAAAGAGATCTCTCCATCGCCTTGGGAACTTCGGGGGTCTCCATGTTGGAACTCACTCAAGCATTTGCGGTCTTTGCAGATGGAGGAGAACGGATCAAACCCATCTTTATCAAGAAGATTGTGACCATGAAAGGTGAGGTGATCGAGGAGAACTATCCCTATGTTGAATTAGAGGAGAAAGAGGATGATGAGGAAACCCCTGATTCTCCTTCTCTCGTTCCAAAAGAGCTTGTGATCTCTCCGCAAAGTGCATTTATCATGACCCATCTCCTCGAAGGGGTTGTCCAACACGGAACCGGCCAAAGGGCGAAAGTCCTCGGAAGGCCGATTGCCGGAAAGACCGGGACCTCAAGCGATTATGCGGATGCGTGGTTCATCGGATACACCCCCTCTCTTCTCACGAGCGTCTGGGTAGGCTTTGACGACAAGACCTCGTTAGGCAAAGATGAGACGGGAGCCCGGGCAGCTCTGCCGATCTGGGTTTCTTTCATGAGTCAAGCCTTGAAGGACACCTCTATCGAAGATTTTAAGGTGCCGGAAGGAATCACCCTGGTGAAAGTGAATATTGAAACAGGATTGCGCAGCAACGGAAGTTCCCAGGAAACAATCACCGAGGCCTTCGTTGAGGGGTCTGCCCCTGCAGAAAAGGAGGATCATGAAAAAGAAGGTTCTTCCTCAGGAGCCCCGGTCAGGGGAAGATCTCCAACCGATCCGCATGCTCCATCGGGTTACTGACTAATTTTCGATAACGGGTCTCCTCAGCCCTGCCTGCGGTGGATAAGGAGATAGCGCTAAATGCAGTGCCAGCGTAAAGACCACTGACGTTGTTTTTAGATAACCGGAGAGCGGGAGGAGCGATGGAGCCCCACGGGCAAGCCTGTGGGCCCCCCAAAACCATACCCACCTACGCCAAGGCTTCGGTGGGTCATCCGCCGGTGAGCGAAATCCGCCGAAGCATGATAGATTGATCGATGAAATGGTATATCACGCATTAACGCATTCCTCCACGCCCAAGGCCGTGGTCTCCTGCGTAGGCGGATGAAAGACGAAGCATTGAAGAAAACATTGTCCGATTGCAAGACCGTGGCTGTGGTGGGCATTTCACCCAAAGCAGACCGGCCCAGTTATATTGTTGCGTCCTATCTTAAATCGAAAGGATATCGAATCATACCTGTCCGACCTGATGAAGAAGAGATTTTAGGAGAGAAGGTCTACCATCATCTGATCGAAATTCCCAAAGAAATTCAGGTCGATGTCGTGGATATCTTTCGAAAATCAGAAGACGTCCCCCCTATTGTGGAAGAAGCGATCCAACGGGGGGCGAAAGTGGTCTGGATGCAGGAAGGAGTGATCCATGAGGAGGCCCAAGCCAAGGCCGAGAAGGCTGGACTGAAGGTCGTCATGGATCGTTGCATGAAGAAAGAACACGAACGACTGATAAATCAATGACAAATGTCAAAGCTCAAAGTTCAAATTTTGAAACAAAGGTTAAGACTGAGGTTGAGGTTGAAGTTAGAAAGATTAAATTCTAAACCTTCTCCTAAACCTTAACCTTAGCCTGAATTTTGACATTTATTTGACATTTGGATTTTGAAATTTGACATTGATTAAGATCCTAAGATCGTCCTTCGGCCATTGTACCTCTCTGTATCGTATTGGGTCCGCACATCCACCAGGTTCAACCGGCCAATTACCTCTTGCAACGGAACAGATGTGATCTGGCCATTCCGATAACTCACCATCCTCCCAAAAGCTTCTTTCACAATCAGGTCCACTGCAGCGATTCCAAAATACCTTCCCATTCGCCGATCATAGGCACAGGGAACACCCCCACGCTGCAAATGACTTAGAGAAATGCTTCGTGTTTCAATTTTCGTCAACTGGGAAATCCATTTCGCCACGAATTCTCCAATCCCCCCTAAAGTCTTATGGCCAAAACTATCGACTCCCTCTTCTCTCACGATCTCAGAGTACCCAACGGGTTTCGCCCCCTCTGCCGCGACAATAATCTCATATCGGGCCCCTTTTCTCCTCCCCTCCATGAGCAATGCATTCACCTTCTCAATCTCAAAATTATATTCCGGGATCAGAATAATGTAGGCGCCGCTCGACTCCCCTCCTTCCAACGCCAACCAACCTGCATGTCTTCCCATGGTTTCTACGACAAAGATTCTCCGATGAGAACCAGCCGTGGTTCTGAGGCGATCAATTTCCTCAGTAATCACATTCACAGCGGTCTCAAATCCCAGTGTATAATCCGTTTCAGAAAGGTCTTTATCGATCGTCTTAGGAATGCCCACCACTTTTACCCCTTCCAGAAAGAGCTTGTAACCCACCCCGAGGGTATCCTCGCCTCCGATGGCCACCAAAAAATCGAGGTGATACCGTTCTATATTTTCAAGGACGATTTTGGATCGATTATTCTTCGGGTCATAGGGATTGGTTCTGGAAGTTCCAAGGTTTGTCCCTCCATACCTATCCCAAGTCCTCACCATTTCCTCCGTCAATGTGCAAATTCTTGGGGCAGGAGCATCGTCATCTCCTTCTGGCTGAACCAGTCCTTTCCAACCATCACGAATCCCAATGACTTCATATTGAATCTTTCTCACCCTTTGGAGTCGATCATCCAATGCTGTTTTCGCCACCCACTTAATTGCCGAATTTAATCCAGCACAATCCCCTCCGCCTGTAAGAACTCCGATCCTCTTTTTCTCCATCTTCCTCTCCCCATCTTTCTCTAAAGAAACCTTTTGCAAAATGTGACACGGTCATTCCCCGGCCAATAATAATCGGGCACCCTTGCTACCTCTTGAAATCCGTTCTGTAAGTAAAACTTCTGAGCCTTCTCATACTCAGGGATAGAAGAAGTATCGGCAAGAACCATTCGACCGTTCATCCCTCGCAAAACCTTCTCCAAAAAACCCAAAAGTTGATATCCAATCCTCTGTCCTTGAAAATCGGGATCGACCACAATCCAATAAAGATCGAAGGTTCCCTGGGTCATCGGAGCGGGGCCATAGCAGATGTAACCGATGGGCTGCCCTTGATCATCCACCATGCAATAAATATGATAATCCTTTTGAGTCTGATCCTTAAGGATGATGTCGATCACTTCCATTGCCACTTCGATTTCTTCGGAAGTGAAAACGCGGGTCTCTATCAGCATCGAATGCAGCTTTGCTCGATCCTTCAGAATTAATTGTCGAATTTCCATTGGGCACCTTTCATTTGAAGCTCTCCGCCCATCCCGCCTATGGCGAGATGGGGCACGTTCCAGTCAAGGGCTCGATCAACCCTACCCTCGCCACACGGTTTGATCCGTTTCTACACGAGGAGTAGTCAAAAACATGAAGCCAGTCGGGAGGCGCTGAACGCCTGATCTCCGGATTTAAGACTTCTTGCAATAACAATAAGTTAGAGTGCCAAGACCATCCACTCAATTCTATTCTATCTTATAGGAAAACCTGATAAAAGGCAAAAAGAAATTGGAAAAGACCTCCTATTGATTTTCAATCGTCACCTCAAAAAACCGACCTTGTATTGGCTTCTGGAAGGAAATTCATAACCTATCTCCCAGCGGATCTTGTGATGCCAGAATGAAAATGAGAAATTCAAAATGAGAAATTCTATTGACTATTTCATGCAAGTTTATTAGACTGCTGAGAATACCTGGGCCCTTTGTCCATTTCGTTAATTTGTAAATGGAAAGGTGGACATGGAAAGAATATTCACCTTGAAAATACCCAATCCAAAAAGGAGGTACCCATGAGTCCTGTAAAACGTCCTAAAACGATTAAAAGAAAAAGAACGGAGAAGAAGACACCTTCCAAGAAAGGCGTCCTTGCCATCGATAGGAGAAAACATCCTCGATTCACGACGGAGCTCCCCTTAGACTACTCCCGGATCGATAGTAGAGAAGACTTCGGAGGAATTGTTGCCAACGCAAGCAAAGGAGGTATACTCGTCTACCTCCCCGAGAGATTACAGATGGGGGATAAATTGAAAGTCGAAATTTTCTTTGCAAAGGAGTCAGAATTAAACTCGATTAAAGGAATTGCCGAAGTCGTTTGGGCAGATTTGGCGGCGATGGAAAGCTGGGGGGAGCATCGATATGGATTGCAGTTTCGATCCATCAACAAGAAAGACCTGGATAAATTAAGAGCCTTATTGAAAACGACAGGGGAAATTCCTGAGCTAAAAAAAGTGAGAGGGAAATGAGAGGATATCTCCTCCGATTTTGATCGAAGCCTATTCTTAATACGGGCTGAACAACCTCCTGAAGCTTGTCAACTTTTTGACACCAAAGAAGTGCATTCTTATCAAGATTGTGGCTTGCCCATCATCATCCTTTCACCCATGCAATGGCGAGATGGTCTCGAGGGGTGGAAGTGATATTTTGAAACCGGAGATAACACTTCCACGCCAGTCATTGCCTCAACGCTTGAAGGAGTATGGATAGTTCCAAAGACGGTGAAGCCCCGTCGAGCAAGCAATCAAGGCGTGGCGAAGCACCGGTAATAAGAACAACTTTCTTTTCGGACATGTAGCACCTCCCTTCATGCTTTGCCGTTTCCACCGTGCCTCAAAAGTGGATGATGGTGACCAAAATAATCAAAGGGAGTCCGTTTATCTTAATGATTATTGGTCGGAATCTACATCTGTTTGAAAAATTGGTCACCCGAAGACTTCGCGAAGAAAGGAATGCCTTCCTTCATTGTCAAAACATCACAAATGTAAGGGGTGGAATGAGCATATTCGTTGACACTCATGGGCATTTTGTTTATACTTTTCCAACCCTGAAAAAGAGTACTTGTCAGGATTTCCGCTACTGGGTGAGACTTCTAAGAAGGGAAGAGGAGGGCAGGATGTATATCATCATTATTCTGGTCATCGTGCTTGGGTTGATTTTCTTCGTGGCCAGTCTTTACAATAGATTGGTTCGCGGCCGCAACGAGGTGAAGAGCGCCTGGAGCTCTATTGATGTGCAACTCAAGCGACGATATGACCTCATTCCTAATCTGGTCGAAACCGTCAAAGGCTACGCGGGCCATGAGCGGCAGACATTGGAGGCTGTCGTCAAGGCTCGGCAGCAGGCAATCCGTTTCACCGGCAGCGTGGAGGAACGGGCAAAGGTCGAAAACGCCCTGACGACCTCCTTGCGCTCCCTCTTCGCCTTGGCCGAGGCCTACCCTGACCTCAAGGCTAACCAGAACTTTCTTGCCCTGCAAGAAGAATTGGCTACAACGGAGAACAAGATCGGCTTCGCCCGGCAGTATTACAACGACGTGGCCAAGAACTACAAGAACCGGGTTGAGGTCTTTCCAAGTAACATTATCGCCAACATGTTCGGCTTCAAGGCTGAGCCTTTCTTCCAGTTGGAGACAGCCGGGGAGCGTACAGTCCCCCAGGTCAAAGTTTAGCAAATAACAAAACTCAGTATCAGAAAGGGGTATCTATGTTTGAGACGATTCGGAACATCGGTTGGTCAATGGTCTTTTCGTTCATCGGAGGTTTGGTTGGCATGGTGCTCGTGCTGGCAGCTTCTTTGATCGTGCCAGGGCTGATTGATAGACTGACCCCGGACATTGATGAGCATAAGGAGATTGCCCGCGGAAATACCGCAGTGGCTGAGTACTTTGGCAGAGTGACAGGGGCTGTCATTCTTGGGCTGAGCATTGTCGTGGCTGCTGCGGTATTGGGCGGGGTCATGGCCGCGCTTCATTAAGCGTTTACCCCCGCGCGCATCAACGCATTCATCACCGTGGGGAATGAGTGTATGAAAAGGCTTGTAGGGCTGGCAGTGATGTTCTTCCTCTATCTCGGTCCGGATCCTTCATGGGCGCGGGGTGGGGGAGGGTGTCTGGAACAAGGGACGCTAATTTTAACCCCGAGAGGTACCGTTGCCATCGAGGAGCTTAAAGAAGGCGATCTCGTCTGGAGCGTCGCGGCCAGAAGGCTGCAAAAAGCTCAGGTCCAAGCGGTCACGGTCGTGGAGCCAGAGGAGTACCTTGAAGTTTCCTCCGGCCAGGCGAGTTTGAGGGTTACTCCAGAACATCCGATGATGGTGGCCCAGGGCGAGTACCGCCTCGCGGGTCTGCTCCAAGTGGGGGATACGGTTTACCTGGCTCATGATGGAAGGCTTGATGTAGCTAAGATACAGTCTGTCCGCCGAATTGCTGCAAAACGGCCGGCCTATAACCTGCTTGTTAGTCCAGGTGGGACCTTCATTTCAGGGGGATTCATTGTTCACAACAAGGGGTGCTTTTTGCCTGAAAGCCAAATCCTTAAGGCAGACGGCACCGAATTGCCAATTAGCGCCATCCATTTGGGGGACGAGCTTTTAGCGTTTTCCTCCGAAGGACGCATGGTTCGCACAAAGGTCCGGGAGATCATACGCCACGAGGTGGAAGAACACATTCTCCTCAAGACAGACCGGGCATTGCTTCGGGTGACTGCAGAACACCCCTTCTACGTCGGCAAAGGTACTTACAAGACGGCCGAAGCGCTCAAAGAGGGGGATGTGGTCTTTGCATGGGACGGCCAGTGGCTCTCCGAGCAACGGATCATTTCATTACAGAAAGTCCATCAGAAAGTTCAAGTCTATAACCTTCAGACCGATTATCCCAACACCTTCTTCGCTGGCCGCATTGCAGTCCATAACAAAGGAGGTGGATGCTTCCCACCCGGAACGAGGATCGCCACGCCCAACGGCCTGGTCGCCATCGAGACACTGATTACAGGCGATAAGGTTCTGGCAGTGAATCGAGATGGTCAAACTGTTCGGACTACTGTAAAGACCATTTTCGTGAGTAAGAATTTCGTGCGGAGGATCAAGACCAGTGCAGGGGAATTTTTCGCCACAGAGGAACATCCTGTGAGCCTCTGGGGAGGCAGGTTCCGACAGGCCGGAGATCTCAGGCCTGGGGACCGCATTGTAAAGTGGAAGGATGGCCGATTGGTGGCGAAAACTGTCCGCAAGATCTTCCCTGTGGAAGGTGAAGGGATAGTTTTCAACATGCAGGTCGATGAGCCCCATACGTTTGTAGCGGAAGGCATCGTTGTCCACAACAAGGGGGGTGGATGCTTCCCGACAGGCACACTCATCCACACACCAAAAGGCCAGACCCCCATCGAGAGGCTCTCTCCAGAGGACCCTGTGCTTGCACTGGACCCTAAGGGACGAATCGTCCACGCTCGGGTTGAAAAAGTCTTCGACACCCGCTCCCTCGTGCTTGTGGTTGAAACAGATCGCGGCTCACTGCGCACCACGACTGACCATCCGGTGGGACTTCCCGGTGGGGACTTTGTCCCTGCAGGGCAGCTCCGGCCAGGCCAGAAGGTGCTTATGTGGAAGGATGGGGTTATAGAGACCGCTACGGTCATTGGAAGCACACATGAAGAGCGAGAGCGACGGGTGCACAACCTCAGTGTTGGATGGCCAAATACCTTCCTGGCGGCAAACTTCCTAACCCACAACAAGGGAGGGAGTTCCAGTTACAGAAGTAGCAGCGGGGGTAGTGGAAGAGGAGGAGAGCTTTCATGGACTGCATTCCTCCTCATCTTTGGCGCTATGTTCGCGCTTCCTATATTAATATTTATTCTCGCAGCAAGAAGTCAAAAAAATAAGAAGAGCGAAAACCTCGACTTCGTTTATGACCGAAATAAAGTAGCCCCCAAGGCAACGAAGACCGAGAAACTGTTGGCATTCTTCAGCCAACAGGATCGCTCTGTGTCTCCGGAGGGGTTGCGGAAGTCGGCTGAGTCCACCTTTCAAAAGCTCCAGGAGTGCTGGCAGGCTCGCGATTACGCTCCCATGAAACCTCTCATGATGCCTGACCTGTTCAATCAACACACAGCTCAACTTCAAGGTATGGTTCGAAACCATGAGATCAACCGCATCGACAATCTCAAGGTGGAGCGTATCGATCTGGTGAATGTCCGGTACACGGAGAAGCCCGATCAACGGGAATTCACCGCATTGATCACCGCTTGGGCACGGGACTACTATGTGGATGATCGCACTGGGAAGTTCTTGCGGGGGGACAAGACACCTGCCCGATTTCAGGAGTTCTGGACCTTCCATCGTATGGATGATCACTGGTTCCTGCGGGAGATCGAGCAGGCAGGAGAATCCGATGTGCTCAAAGATGAGAACTTCGTTGAGATGCTGACCGACGATACGATCAAGGGAATTTACGGAGAAGTGGCGAAGAAAAAGGGGGAGGCAGGTCCTTGGCTGGAGAAGGGAACAGAGGAAAAGGCGACTCGCACTGAGCGCATGTTGAACTTCCTCGTTCAGACCGACAATCTCTGGAATCGGAACCAGATGCTCGAACGGGCGCGTGAAGTGTTTTTGAGCGCATACCTGGCCAGAGAATCAGGAGAAACCGGACAGGTTCCGGAGTCGGATATGTTCCCAGCGGTTGCAGAAGGCCTTCGGACACAAATTCGCCACTGGCAGGACAAGGGGCTGAAGGTCGAATACCGCAATCTATGTGTGCGAAAGGTTGAGTTGATCTTGGTGCGGAACTTCGCTGATAATTCCAAAGATGAATTTATGGTGCGAATCAGCGCCCATGCCCAGAGGATCATCCGCAAAGGGGACCGGGTCGTAAGTGAGCAAGAATATGTAACGCCTTTCGAGGAGTATTGGACCTTAGGCCGGCTGGACAAGCAGTGGAAGCTCAAGGAGGTTCTGCCGCCGGGCCGTGGGAAGAAAATGCTTGCCCAAGAGAATGTGGACGAGGAAAGCGGCCCAGACCAACTCCAGTGGTATTACCGCCAGCCCCGCGCCAACTAAGGTACTTTTGCACTTGATACAGGGGATCCCTACCCTTTACTTCGTAACCGAAAAGACCTCACCTGAGATTCTGTGAAGCGATAAATCCCGTCCTTTTTTGGATTAAAATCCCCAGTAGTGATTCCTGATCTGGAACCAACTTCGGTGTTGTAAGAACAGAAAGGCAGGGTCCATCCCGACCCTGCCGTCGATTTTTCGCAAGTGCCTGAAATCCTTATGGAGCCGACGCTCGGATTTGAACCGAGGACCTACTGATTACGAATCAGTTGCTCTACCGCTGAGCTACGCCGGCTCGGAGGTAACATTGCTTCTTTTCTTATCATGTTTTAGAATGATCGTCAATCTTGGATCACATCGCTCAAACAAATTTTTGGAGTTTCATCGTTGAAACGGCTTTACCTTTCCATTTTGATCACCATCGGAATCCTCTTTTTTCTTTTTAGCCAGATTTCGCTTAGAGACATTCTTACCCTGTTAAGAAATGCCGACCCTCTCTGGACCCTCTTGGGGGCTCTGGCCTATCTGCTCGGAATCTTCTTTCGAGCCCTTCGATACAAGTGGCTCATTCACTCAAAGAAGATCCCCCTTTCAGATCTTTTCCGCATCTCCGTCTTCTATAGTTTTTCGCTAATGCTTCTGCCTTCTAAGCTCGGAGAACTCTCCTATCCCTACTTCCTGAATAGACTTTGCGGGATGAACATGACAGAAGGACTCGCCTCGTTAATCACCTCCCGGGTGTACGATTTCTTCACCATCTTGGTCATCTTTCTTTTGGGCTCCATAGGGTTTCAGAGCCTTTTTAAAATCAACGTATTCCTTATTATCGTGCTCGTCGCCTTGCTGTTTGGACTCACTTTTTTTGCCTTCTTTTACATGAGTGACCTGTTGAAGTTTTTCTCAAATGCCTTGGGAAAGATATCTCAAAGGATTGGACGAAAGAATAGCAAACCTTTCCAGTGGACCCAGAAAAAAATTCATGAAATGGCAGAGGACTTCTATGCCATCAAGGCCAGACGGACCTATCTTCCGGTCACCGTGACGAGTTTGGTCGCGTGGATCATGGCCTTTTGGATGTTTTATGCATTGTTGAAGGGATTTGGAGTTTCCGTTACCTTCTCGAAAGTGATTTTTGGCTCTACTGTCGCAATCGTCGCCAATGCCCTTCCGATCAGTGGACTTGGAAATTGGGGAATCTTGGAGGCCGGATGGACAACTGGGTTCCTTTTAGTTGGACTCTCCAAAGTCGAAGCGATTACCACGGGGTTTGGGGTTCACATTATCATTTTTATGACCGGTGCTGTCACGAGCCTTGTCTGCTGGGTAACCATCAACCTGCCTTCTGACAGGCACGGACAACAAAGCCCTTCCCCTAACTTGCCAAATAGTGGAAGCAAGCTGAGAGAAGGGCTTTCCTTCAACCGAAAGGATTGAATCAAACCCTCTGGCTAACATTTCGCTTTGAAGCCTTTAAAGGATTCAATTTGAAGTTATCTTCTGCAACTACCTTCTTGATGTGGGTGGCGAAATTACAGGGTCCTTTTGCCCATTTCAGAGTGGGCTCGCAATAGGTCTTGCAGTAGGAACCCGCTTCGTATGGGACCACTCGGTCACACCCTTTGCAGGACTCCACGATGGGATAACATCTCCCACCATTGTAGGAACAGCCGTTCTTCTTCATGAAGATACATTCTGTTCCTACTTTGACAGATTGACAAACCATGGCCTTCTACCCCCTTTCTCTATTGAATTTTTCTTTTTTAAAGGTAATGGAAATGATTGGACTTTATTGTTTTATAAATCGGCACAAAAAAAAGAGTTACCAATTTTGGCAACTCGCTTTGGCCTTATACCAATCGAGATCCCTTATTTAAAAAATAAATTTAATACATATTTATTCTTTTGTCAAGAAAAATTTCTTGAAAAAAATTTCTTGACAGGTTAGACAAACTTGGCTATTCGTGACTTAACAATCCTATTACGCATGGGTATCTGAAAAGAATTCGTAACTTATAGGTTGATATGATTCTTCAAAAGCGATCGGTATCCACCTTTTTTATCTTAGCGGTCATCCTTTCCTTTGTCCTCATTCTGGGGTGTCCTCCCCTGATCCTCCTCGCTTCACATCTCCTTCCCAATGTCTCTCCGAAGATGGAAGAGCCTGAATTTTGGATTGAAAAGATCCAAAATCCAAGTCGCCTGTTATTAACAGCCGAGGAGATTCAAAAGATGAACGACGAAAATCTGAAAAGAGAAGACCTTTTCCTCTGCCGGGTGAAAGATTTGAAGGACGAGTGGACCAGGGAGGAGATTCTCGGTCTCCTGGATGAGGATTGGGAAGGTTTCGGAAGGACTGCGGAAGTTCGATATGGCCGAAACGGGGTCCCCCTTGAAGAACCTTTTTGGAGTCAATTGAAAAACAATTTGAACCGCGAATCAACAAGAGACAGAAATCAAATACTTTTCGGCCTGATCGTGAAACGGACGGATATTCGTGTCTTCCCAACGGACGAACTTTCCATGAACACCCCAAACAATTATGAATTCAATCGTTTTCAACACTCCTCCATTTCCCCAGGATCTCTGATTGGCATTTATTCTTTCAGCAAGGATAAACTTTGGGCCTATGTACAGACCCGTTTCATCCGGGGATGGGTAAGAACGATTGATCTGGCGATTGCAAAGGAAAGAAGCGAGGCCGTTGGATACGAAGAAGCAAAAGACCAATTAGTCATTACAGGAAACTTCGTCAAGGTCTTTGGCGACACTTTGTTTCAACAGCCGGTTTTTCTTGCCCAGATGGGAACCTCCTTTCCCATCCTCAGTTCGCCCTGGACCAGCCCTGCAACATCCTGGCACAGGGCCGGCACGGTTCAGGACGGGTCTGGGCAAATCGGGAAGGCGAACCAATATCACATCATCAAAATACCATTTAGAGAGAGTGATGGAAAGTTGTCTTTTCGGAAAGGATACATTTCCAGGGATGATGATGTCCATTTTGGTTTCCTCCCCTATACGCAAGAAAACCTGGCACATCAGGCCTTTAAAATGCTTCACGAACCCTATGGTTGGGGTGAGATGTTTGGAGCCAGGGACTGCTCGCGTTTCATCATGGACATTTTCAGCACCTTCGGCATTCTCATGCCTCGAAATTCTAAGCTGCAGGGAAGGATTGGAATACCTTTGGGACAGGCAGAGAGAAAGACAATCCAAGAAAAACAGAAAATTTTAGATCAAGCGATCCCCCTGGCCACCCTCCTCCGGTTACCTGGCCACATCATGCTCTATTTGGGTAAGGATAACGGAAAATATTACGTCATCCATAACATCTGGGGAATTCAGAAAGGAGGATGGTTCGGCCCTAAACTTGAAAAAATTGGGAGGGTGGTGGTTTCCGATCTCAGTTTGGGAAGATCAGGACCCAATCAGTCATTACTCCACCGGATCACAGACATACAACTCATTGGAGTTGCTTCGGAGACCTCAAAGAGATTCTACTAAATGCCTTATTCCGTTCAACACGGATCAGAATTCTCCTTGACAATTCCATAAAAATGGATAAAATTTTGAAGATTTGGATGGGTGAAAAGCATTTTGGAAGTTTTAGTAACAGGAGCTACAGGATTTATCGGGAGCCATCTGGTGGAAAGTCTCCTTCAAAGAGGAGACCAAGTTCGTTGCCTGGTTCGGAAAACGAGCGATTTGAAGTGGCTGAGGGACCTACCCATCGGGGTGGTCTGTGGCGATTGTCAGGATAAGGCTTCTTTGAGAGAGGCCGTGAAAGAGGTTGATCAGGTGTTCCATTTGGCAGGTGTAACAAAGGCTATGGAAGAAAAAACCTATTTTGAGATCAATGCATTCGGAACAGAGAACCTGATCCATGCCTGTCTTGAAGCGAATACCCATCTCCAAAAATTCATCTATCTTTCGAGCCAAGCTGCAGCTGGCCCGTGTCGCAATGGGGGGAAGAAAAACGAGTCTGACCAATGCGAACCGGTCTCTCCCTATGGCCAGAGCAAAAAGATGGGGGAAGAGTTTGCCATGGCGCACTGTCAGGAACTTCCCCTCCTCATCCTTCGGCCTTCCGCCGTCTATGGGCCAAGGGATAGAGATATCTATACTTTCTTCAAACTCCTCTCCAAAAAGATTAAGCCCTGCCTTTCCGGGCCGGATCAACATCTCAGCCTGTGTTATGTTCAGGATGTTGTCCAAGCGATCCTCTTAGCTTCTGAAGCCCAGGAATCCACTGGTGAAATATTTTTTCTCTCAGATGGTGAAGATTATCGACTGGAAGAAATTGGCGATATCTTTGCACAGGCGATGGGGGTGACCACTTTTTGCATCCGCGTTCCAGAATGGATGATATCCGGAATTGCCTCTTGCTCCGAATATCTCTCTAAACTCTCCGGAAGGCCTCCCCTCCTCAGCAAAGGGAAAGTAGAGGAAATGATCCAAAGGAATTGGGTCTGTGACATCACAAAAGCCAAAAATCGTTTGGGCTTTGAACCCCAGATCCGACTCTCACAAGGAGCTAGATTAACCTTCGAATGGTACAAAAAAGAAAATTGGCTATAACAGAAGATGAGGTGGTCCAATGGATGTTTTTGAAAAGTGTGCCAGGATCTTCGAACAAACCCAAGAGTTGAGAGCAAGCGGTCATTATTTCTTCTTCAGAAAGCTCGAATCGCCCCAAGACTCAGAGGTGGTTGTCAATGGGAAACGGGTGATCATGGTTGGTTCCAACAACTACCTCGGCCTCACCACACACCCAAGGGTGAAGGAGGCCGCCATCAAGGCCATTGAGAGATTTGGGAGTGGCTGTGCCGGTTCACGATTGTTGAATGGGAATCTGGAGGTCCACGAAGAGCTGGAGAAAAAATTAGCCCGTTTCTTTCGAAAGGAAGCGGCCCTTGTCTTCGCCACTGGTTATCAGACCAACCTGGGAGCCATCTCCGCCCTTTTGGGCCGCAACGATGTGGCCATCATCGACAAATATGATCATGCCAGCATCATCGACGGTTGTCGCCTCTCCTTTGGTCAGGCCAAAAAATATCGACATAATGATATGAAGGATCTGGAGAGGGTCCTCGAAGGAACAAAAAGCAAAGGCAAACTGATCATTGTGGACGGTATTTTCAGCATGGATGGGGATATCGCTGATCTCCCGTCCATAGTCAAATTAGCCAGGACCTATGACGCCAGGGTGATGGTTGATGACGCCCATGCAGTGGGTGTTCTCGGAGAAGGGGGGAGGGGAACTGCAGAACACTTTGCATTAGAAAACCAGGTTGATCTCATTATGGGCACTTACAGCAAATCCCTTGCAGCCATCGGAGGATTTGTCGCAGGGTCCAGGGAGGTGATCGATTACATTAAGCACGTGGGACGTTCGATGATGTTCAGCGCCAGCCTTCCGCCTTCCCTCGTGGCCACGGTCAGTACGGCCTTGGACATCATTGAGGAAGTCCCTCAATTAAGAATCCAGCTCTGGAAAAACACTCGCAAGATGCTCCAAGGTTACAAAGCCCTCGGTTTCGATACAGGAACCAGCGAGACCCCGATCATCCCGATCATTATCAAAAATAGCATGAAGGTCTATCAGATGTGTCATCATCTTTTTGAGAACGGCGTCTTTGCCAACGCCGTCGTCAGCCCTGCCGTGCCTCCTGGAAGAGAGCTCCTCAGGACGAGTTATATGGCCACCCATACCGAGGAACAGTTGGATAAAGTGCTGAGTGCGTTCGAAAAGGTGGGGAAAGAACTGAGAGTGATCTGACGGAAACTGATGGGATGACAAGACGGGAACTCTACGTTGAGGAGGTTAGAAGTGAACAGGATCTCATGACCTTCATCCGCTTCCCTTGGAAGATTTATCAGGGTGATCGATATTGGGTTCCACCACTCATCAAAGATCTCCTCTCTAAATTCAGTCCAAACCACCCTTTCCGTTCCCATTCGGAGATGATCTTCCTCCTCGCGTATAAAGAAGGAGAAATTGCGGGAAGAATTGCAGGCATCATTGACCATCACTACGTTGAGTTTCACCAGGATAAGGTTGGATTCTTCGGATTCTTCGAATCGACCGTCAATGCGGAAGTTGCAGAGATTCTTCTTTCAAGGGTAGAGGCGTGGTTAAAGGAACACGGAATGGAAAGGATGATCGGACCGATGAACCCCTCCACCAATGACGAATGTGGTCTACTGGTCGAGGGATTCGATACCTCTCCTTGCCTCATGATGCCCTACAACCCCCGTTACTACCCATCCTTGTTGGAAAGCTTTGGACTGAAGAAGGCAATGGATCTTTATGCCTACTGGGTGGAAGATTCCCCTTTCTTTCATGATCGTCTGACCCGTATCGCTGAAAAAATGAGAAAAAGGGAGCCCCAACTACAAGTCCGTCCCATTGACCTCCGCCATTTTGACGAGGAGTTAAAGGTCGTCAAAGAGATTTACAACCATGCGTGGAGCAAAAATTGGGGGTTCGTCCCACTGACCGAGGAGGAAATCGACGACCTGGCAAAAAACCTGAAGCCATTAGTCGTCCCCGATTTGATTCTCTTCGCCTATTGGGGAGAAGAACCGATTGGGTTCTCGGTTTCCTTACCAGATTATAATGAAGTTCTCAAACATTTGAACGGGAAGGTGGGTCTCCTGGGTGGTCTCAAATTCCTCTATTACTCAAGGAAGATTACGAAAGTTCGAGTAATGCTTCTGGGTGTGAAACATGCCTTTCAGAAGAAAGGGGTGGAGGGTCTCCTCTATTTCGAGACTTTTAGGAGAGGAACCCAAAAGGGTTACTTTCAAGCCGAATGCTCTTGGATTCTTGAGAAAAATCTCCTGATGCAGCATGGCATTGAGGCGATGGGCGGAAAACGGTACAAGACCTATCGGATTTATGAGATGTCTCTTTAAGAAATTAGGGAATTGAGAATTTAGGAATTGTGAATTGAGGAATTTTAAATTGCTTAATTCCAAAATTCCTTAATTCCTCAATCTTTTATTCGAAGGTTCCACCATCTATAAAGCCGAGGACCGATGATCATGCATCCTACCGCGAGCGAAGCGCCGACGAAAAGATCGATGACATAGTGGTATCTGAGATAGACCGTAGAAAGGATGAGACCACAAACAAGGGGGAAGAAAATATAGAATAGAAATCTTTCATAACGGTATGCCAGAAATAAGACGATGAGAACGATCTGGGTATGCCCACTGGGCATGCAATCCCGTTTGTTATGTTCTATGGCGTTCAGGACATCTCTGACCAGATCGGTGAGAAGACCCCCCTCTATCGGGACGGAGTAGAGGTGAGCCATCGCATATCGAGGCCCGACGGCTGGAAAGAGGATGTAGCCTACAAACGAAACGTAATAGCCAAAGGTCAGGACAAATATTGACTCCAACAAACCGTCCATCCGATTTTTTAGATAGAGGACCGTAACGAGAATCACAGGAAGGAAATAATAGCTGACGTAAGCAAAGGACATGATATCTGTAAACCAGGGGACAATCCATTTCTCCATCCAAATGGTTGGATGGACTCCAAAAATGAAAAAATCGATCCGGATCAGACATGGGTCGATATCGGGATGGAGATGCTGGATCAGATCCCCGAGGGATTCGTAGATCAAAATGATGAAAAGGATCGGAGAAAAATCATGGAAAAAGTTCCCTGCCCTCCCCATGACTTTTCGGTCAGAGGATAGTTTCAAAGCAAAAACAAGGCCTGACCAAAGAACGTAACGAAGGAGCAAAGAATGCCAGCGGGGGATTTGCCCGCGGAAAAAAAGAGTCAAAAGGATCAAGCCAAAAAGAAAAAGGATGGTCAATCCAAGAAAGGGAGCAATTCGTCTCATAACCTGAAAATAACGTGACCGTGTCCGTTTTCCGTGTCCGGTATAACGATTTCTTACACGAATTAGAATAACAATCCTTCTTTAGGAATATATGAAGAGATTAATACCTCAAATCAAAATCAAAATCAAGGGGTTAAACCGCCATCAGGTCATTTTTAATTAGGCGTTGAGATGAAACGGAACAATAGAGGTTTGTAGGCGCACACGGGGAAGAGACACAGACACGATCCACGGACACGATTCTTATAAGGAGGAACCGAAATGCGGTATTCTCAATATTTTCTTCCTACTCTGAAGGAGATCCCTACTGAAGCAGAGGTCCTCAGTCATCAACTCATGCTTCGGGCAGGGATGATCCGAAAATTAACGTCGGGCGTCTACTCTTATCTCCCCTCAGGTCTACGATCCATTAAAAAAGTGGAGGTGATCATCCGGGAGGAGATGAACCGCGCCGGTGCGATTGAGGTATTGCTCCCTTTTGTCCAACCGGCTGAAATCTGGCAGGAGAGCCATCGATGGGAAGAGTACGGGAAGGAACTCGCAAGATTCAAGGACCGACACAATCGGGACTGCTGTCTGGGACCCACCCATGAGGAAGTGATGACGGATATTGCTCGGAAGGAAATTCGATCGTATCGTCAGCTGCCCCTCAATCTTTATCAAATCCAGACTAAATTCAGGGACGAGATCCGACCCAGATTTGGGGTAATGCGAGCTCGAGAATTTATCATGAAGGATGCCTATACCTTTGATATCGATGACAAGGGATTGGATGAAAGTTACCTGAAAATGGTCGATGCCTACACACGCATCTTCAAACGCTGTGGTTTAAAATTCAAAATGGTAGAAGCCGAATCTGGTGTGATCGGAGGATCATATTCTCATGAATTCATGGTCTTGGCAGAAACCGGAGAAGAAACCATTGTCAGCTGCACTCACTGTTCCTATGCCGCTAATATCGAAAAAGCAGAGTTCAAAAGGCAAGAATCAATGGACCGTTTCCATGACAAAGGGAGTCTAAAAGCCCTCCAAAAAGTCCTCACACCGGATCAACGGACTGTCGAAGAGGTTACCCAATTTCTCCATGTTTCGCCCCAGGATTTAATCAAAACTCTCATTTTTGAAACCGATCAAGATTGTGTTGCTGCTTTGGTTCGGGGAGACCATGAGATCAGTGAAAAGAAGCTAAAGGCCATCTTGGCTGTAGAGAATCTTCAATTGGCGAGGGAAGAGACGGTCGAAGAGATCACCCATGCTCCAAAAGGATTTGCTGGCCCTATAGGCCTTTCTATCCCGATGATCGCTGATCTGGACATTCAAAATATGGTCAACTTCGTTACCGGCGCCAATGAAAAGGATGCCCATCTCATCCATGTAAACCTTGACCGGGATTTTCAGGTTGACCAGTTTGTGAACATTCGAAAATTCATTTTAGGGGACCGTTGCCCTCTCTGCGGAGGAGAGACAAGGACAGATAAAGGCATCGAAGTGGGTCATACCTTTAAACTCGGAACCAAATATAGTAAGGCAATGGGCGCCACGTACCTGGATGACCAGGGGAAAGAAAAGGAAATCGTTATGGGAAGTTATGGGATCGGTCTTGGAAGGACCGTTGCTGCAGCCATAGAACAGTATTACGATCAAAATGGAATCATCTTTCCAATGCCCATCGCCCCTTTCCAAGTCCTCATCCTCCCTGTCAATATAAAGATCGATCTTTTGAGGGAGACAGCCGAACAGCTTTATCAGGACCTATCCGAAAAAGGAGTAGAAGTCCTATACGATGATCGAGAGGAAACCCCGGGGGTTAAATTCAAGGATGCCGATCTGATCGGAATTCCGCTAAGAATAACCCTGGGGGAGAAGAATTTAAAGAAGGGTTTGGTGGAGATCAAGAAGAGAAAAACAGGTGAGATCATCTTAGTGAGGAAGGAAGAAACAGTCTCTAAGATTAGAGAGATGATTACTCAGGAAATGATTCCTCACCCTTCCCCTCTCCCCTGAGGGGAGAGGGTGGGGTGAGGGCCTCCGAATCTCTCTTCAATGACCCTTCGAAAACGGGGCCGGTAGATCAATTCGAATGTTTCTTCCTTCCCGGGAAAGAGGTTACAGGCTGCACATTTTGCATCCTCCACGATCTTCAGAGCCTCCTCCAGCGAGAGGTCGTTCTGCTGGATTGACAAGATCGAAAAGTCGATTAAAAATCGAAGGAAACGTATCTTTCGGTTCTCCTCCCTCATTTCGCTTTCTTCCATTTTCATCTTCCCCTCATTAAAAACCAAACCTTCTATTTATTTTATAACAAAGGGCAAACCCGCTGTAAAGAGCGCCTGAAATTGATAGGCGGGACATTCCTGCCCCGCTGCTCTAACAGGGGGGTGGTTCCTTCCCCAATGATTTCCGGGTGGAGTCATGCCTCAGAAGCTGTGAAAAAATTAGGGGCAGTGGACCGGCCAGAGGGATATCTCCAAAACTGTAGAATGCGGACTTTGAAAATGTATGGGTCATGAGTCAGTTTAACTTATCAATCTAACATGGTTTTCAATCCCTATCATTAAGCCTGAAAGAGGTAGCCGCTCTACAGTTTTTCCGACATCCCCCTGTCCGCTCTGTGAGTCTTTGGATTTTTTCACACCTCCTCAGTTACGGTCCGAGATCCTATGCCAGGATCGATGTGGTCTCTCCAGAGAAAACTTGAAGCGCCACATTTGAGCGGTGAGTCAAGGGGGAGATACCCTTAAAATGATCCCTTTAGCACTACCCGCCGGTTGCCCTCTCTCTAACGATCCGCTTTCCAAGGTTTCGGAGGGGAGACCACCCCGGTCCAATCGCACCGGAGACGGAGAAGGTGTGAAAAAATCGAGCACATGGATCAAACCGAAAGGACGGGTGGATTGGAGAAGCTTTAGACCTGCCTGCGCGTAGCCGCTTCGGCGAAGGCAGGGCGCAACCTTTGGAAATTGAAGCACTGTGCCTAAGCTCTATAAAACACATATTTTTATTGCCGTGGCAGGTGACCCTTAACCTCAACGAGCGCATTCTAAAACTTTGGGAATCCATTCGTCCTTCCGGGATGAAGGTTGACGAAACCAATTTTTTCACACCTTCGGAGGGATTACTGGGTGGAAAAATTAACAATTGACAGCCTATTCTTAATCTTTATATGATATATTATTTGGTTTACAGACTTTTTTGATAGGTGATCTGCCATGAAGAATCCCAAGGACAAGATTATATTCGCTCTTGATGTGGAACACTTCCGAGAGGCTCAACAATGGGTGACTCTCCTTAAGGACCACGTGGGAATATTTAAGGTGGGAAAACAGCTCTTCACTCATGCTGGACCAAAGGTGGTCGATATGATCCGGCAGAAGGGTCAAAAGGTCTTTCTTGATTTGAAATTCCACGATATTCCTAATACAGTTGCAAAGGCAGGAGAGGAAGCCACCAAACTAAATGTGACCATGTTCAACCTTCACGCCTTGGGAGGATTTGAGATGATGAAAAAGACTGTGGAAGCCTCCAGAAACACAGCCAAGAGTCTCGGCATTCCCAAACCTCTCATTCTGGCTGTCACCATTCTCACCAGCATGGACGAGGAGACGCTGAAAGAGGTTGGCGTTCAAGGACCTCTATTAGAAGAGGTAGGGCGCCTCGCCCTCCTCTCAATGAAAGCGGGGGTGGACGGAGTGGTTGCGTCTCCTAAGGAAATCGGTATCATCCGCCAACGATGCGGTGAAAAATTTCTGATCGTCACCCCAGGCATCCGTCATCCATCCGATAAAAGAGATGACCAAAAGAGAACCCTGTCTCCAAAAGAGGCCATCACTGCAGGGGCCAGTTATCTCGTCATCGGCCGACCCATCAAGGAGGCAACAGACCCCCTCGAAGCAGTACAAAAAATTATTGAGGATATCTCATGAGTTAAATCAAATGTCAAACCTCAGGCTAAGGTTAAGAAAATCTGAGGTTGAGACTAAGGCTAAGGTTGAGAAAAAACTTAACCTAAGCCTAAACCTTAACCTGCACGAGGTGAGAAAACCTCAACCTCAGCCTTAACCTTTGTTTCAAAATTTGACATTTAATTCTTAATTTATGGCTCACATCATCTATGGGATTCACCCCGTCCAAGAAGCTTTAAAATCAACCTCCATCCAATTTGAGAAGATTCTTATTGGCACCCAAAAGTCTCATCCCCCTCTTCAGTCAATCCTTGATTTGGCATTTAAGAAACAGATCCCGGTAACGTTTACAAACAAGGAAACCCTCGAAAAAATGGCAAGGGGTGGGGTTCACCAGAGCATTATTGGTATTATCAAGGAAACTCCTTATGTCGACATTGGAGAGATTCTTTCCCATAGGAAGAAGGATGGAACGAAGGCCCTTTTCCTCATCCTTGATGGTATCCAGGACCCACAAAATTTTGGGTCCCTCATTCGCACCGCCCTGGGATGTGGAGTTCATGGAATGATGATCCCAAAGGACAGGGCAGTCGGGATCACCCCTGCAGTGGTCAAGGCTTCCGCAGGAGCGACTGCCCATCTGCCGATTGCCAAGGTGGTCAATATTGCCACGACGATCGATGGGCTAAAAAAAGAGGGGATCTGGGTCTATGGTGCCACAGGGGAATCAAAAGATCTAATTTACCACCTCGATCTCAACATTGATTTGGCCATCGTTATTGGTGCGGAGGGCAAAGGGATCAGACCCCTGGTAAAGAAAAAATGCGATCGGCTCTTTTCAATCCCAATGAAGGGGCCCCTCTCATCTTTTAACGCTTCAGTATCCGGTGGAATGATCCTTTATGAAGTGATGCGACAACGTTATTCTGCTAATAATCCTCCCTTTCTTTCCCTTGCGTAGGGAACGGTTTCAAACCGTTCCCTACAGGGGTCTGAGGGGATTTGGAGAATAAGAATGATCTTCATCCAGAGACCTGGACAAGAGCCATTAGAGATTGAATTTATCCTCATAGATTTTGAGGGAACCCTTGCTTCGGACTGCCGGGTTCATCCCAAAGCAAAGGATAAGATCAACCTTCTCTCCAAACGGGTAAAGATCTACATCCTGACGAAAGGAGATAAAGAGCCGCTGATGGAGACTTTGCGAAAAGTCAAGGCAGAAGTGATCCATTTGACAGAGGGGGAAGCCTCTCAGGGAAAGTTGAATCTCTTGCGACAATTGGGAGCGAACAAGACTGTAGCCATTGGAAATGGAGTGGATGATATATCAATGATTGAAGAGGCTTGCCTCGGTATTTGTGTGGTCAGTAAGGAAGGAACGGCCGGGGAAACGATCCAAAAGGCAGATGTGGTGGTATCAAACATCCTCGATGCCCTTGACTTTTTGTTGAAACCCCTCCGGCACAGAGCCACCCTCAGCCTCTAATATCTCATTGCAAAATGATCATTGGAAAATTAGCATTTTAAAATCCTGATCGTTAATTGGTAATTATGATCTAAGTTTCGATTGAATAAAATCTGAGTTCCCTTCGTCTTATTATTATGAGAGGTGCAAAAGATACAAAAGAAACCCCCATGGTAAGTATGCTAACCCTTAAATGTTAAAATGTGACTTATGAGACCTATTCTCGAATCGGATAGGTGGCGGGGGGAAAGGAGAGGGGAAAGATGAACAAGTTACTTATGGTTGCCATCGCAGTCGGTTTGCTCCTTATATCAATGGCAGTGAATGCACAGTCAGAGGGGACCGGAACGCAAGTTCCCCCAGTTGCACAGACTCTGGTCCGTGAGGGCGACTTTGCGGTCAAGCTGGTTGATACACTCAAAATAGGTCGGGCTGAAAACGAAACAGAAGCTGAAAGCATTCTGGCTTCAGCGGGAATAGCACCGCGAAATGGTTGGATCGCCGATTACCCCGTGACCCCTGATATTATTGGAGAATTGCAGAATGCCATTGGTGAGGCAGCGGATTCCGGCAGGTTAGCAATGGAAAGGAACGAAGCAGTAAGGTTATTTCAGGATGTTACTGCACAGGCCGGGGTCCCTGTCGTCGCCGATGCGCAAGATGAGTATCCCGGAGACGTGGACGCAAGAAATTACGCCGGGCCCCCTGACCCTTCTGTGATTAATAACTATTACCACAACGAGGGCCCGCCAGTCATCACCTACTATCCTCCTCCCTGGGATTACGATTACATGTATGCCTGGGTTCCAAGCCCGTTCTGGTGCTCCGGTTTCTTTTTTCCTGGGTTCTATGTCCTCCATGACTTTCACAAGGTTATTATTGTAAATAAGAGGATCATCGTGGTCACCAACCACATTAGAGACCATAGGAACAGAAGGGTATTTAGGATTGATCCTGAGAGAAGGCATTTTCGAGAAGATCATGGAGTTGTCAGGGGGATATCCCCTCGGAGAGGATTTGACTCCGCCGGGGCGAAAAATGGTGCTTCATCAATCTTCGACCGCAGTCGCGAACGGACAAGGCCAGGCAATCTTGCGAGGACGAGAGTGGAAAGAAGGCCTATCGACAGAAATCCCGTCTCTCCAAGGTCGGGTGGCAGTGCTGAAAAGCAAACCTCTAATAACAGCGAAGGCAAACCCTCAATCTCCAATAGTCGGACCGGTAATCAGGCGAGACCGCCGACGATCGACCGCAGGATAAGCAGGGTCCCTGCTGAGACCGGCTCCCGTGATATGACCGGTAGGACTTTCAACCGACCAGATAGTACCTATAGACGAAATGAAATGAACGATCATAGACCCCCTGCGACCGAAATGAGGCCTTTCAGTCCACCTGCCAGTGGCAGGGAAAGGTCTTTTACCCCGCCCATGCAGAGCCAAGGCAGATCTTTCAGCCCACCGCCCGTCGTTGGTAGAGGTTTAACTGAGGCACCTCAAGGGAGGACTGGCCGCAACAGTGGTTTCGGACACGGCATCTTCTAAATGGATGCTCCTACTTTTAAGGAAGAACTATCTCTTCGTCGCTGACGCTCGTCGCAATCACATTTAAAAAACACTGTAGTCATTGCGAGTGAGACCCTGCACCGCACCGCGTACAGGGCGAGGCGAAGCAATCCCAAGACATTTTGCTTTCGGTGAAAATCTCCTGGAACCCCACGGGCAAGCCCGTTCTTGCATGCCGAAGTGCCTGCCTTCGCCGGAGCGGCTTCGCGCAGGCAGGCGTTAGGCATACAGGCTTGGTTTCTTGCGCAGGCGGATGAAGTCAGGGATGGTCAAGAATGTTGACTGAATAATGATGAAGTCGTAAAAAGTCCATATTTCTCTAATTTGTCATTCCTGCGAAAGTCCCGCGCCCCGCGGGATTATTTCAATGGGTTCTGGACTCCGGCTTTTGCCGGAGTGACGGATTTTGGACTTTTTACGAGACCATCAATAATGGAAGCACTCAAAAAATTGTGCTTCCCGGAAATGTAATATCGTCTAATATTGTGCGCTGGGCAGCGCACGTTACCGGCCAGTCAGGGAGTTTGGAAGCATTGATCATTGAGCTTTGAACTTTGAACTTCTTAAAAATCTGCAATCTGAAATCCGAACTCTGCAATCTCTTTTTATGGAGGAAACTATGATAGCAAAGTCAAGGATAAAGATTTGACCCACAATTCTCACTTATCCCATCGCAACGGATGATCAGGGACCAAAACTACAGACCGGTCCCGCTTAATGATCGATCCAAAACAGGTGTATCTGGATCATTGGAAGTAATTCTCAATGTAGCTGTCTCAAATCCTACGGATTTTGGCGTAAATAGAATCTTCAGACTATAGGTCTTTTTGGCTTTGATTGTGACACTACCGCTCCCCTGAATGCTAAAATCTGTCCCCTCTAATCCTGAAAGCGTTATCACAAGATCTCCCGAACCATTGTTCCCAATCTTTAATGTCTTCGTTACTTTCTTCCCTACCTTCACACTACCAAAGTCAAGGGAAGTTTGAGCGACTGAAATGTCAGGAGTCTTCAATGCAAAATCCGCTGTCACAGTTACTGCAGTATCTACCGTGACCGTGCATGTCTTTGTCCCTGAACAACCCCCACCTGACCAGCCAGTAAACGTAGAGTTTACATCCGCCTTGGCCGTCAGCTTTACTTTTTGAACTTTTGAATAAGTCTCACTGCAATCAGAACCGCAATTGATACCTGCCGGGGAGCTTGTTACTATGCCAGTTCCTGTTCCTGTCTTAGAAACGGTAAGGGTTTTCCCTGCGAGTTCGGGATTAAAGGTGGCTGTACAAGTCATATTGGCATTCATGGTTACCACCCCATCTGAACAGTCTGCATCTCCACTCCAACCCCCAAAGGTTGAACCTGCATCCGGCGTCGCCGTCAATATCACACTGATCCCTTGATTGTATGTCTCACTACAGTCTGAACCGCAATTGATACCGGACGGGTTACTGGTCACTGTTCCACCACCTGTTCCTGACTTTAAAACTGTAAGAGTATATTGACTCGGGGCAGATGCTGCAAAGGTGGCGGTTACAGCTTTATCACCATCCATGGTTACAATACATGTCCCAGTCCCTGAACACGCTCCCAACCAGCCAGCAAAGGTGGATCCTTCTGAAGGAGTGGCTGTAAGGGTCAAGATCGTGCCATCAAAATAGCTTCCATTGCAATAGGAACCGCAGCTTATCCCTGCAGGAACGCTCGTTATCATACCGCTACCTGTCCCAGCCTTTGTTAAATTAAGGGTATATTGAATATTTTCCGTACTAACTACGTTAACTGAAATCGAGTGTGATGAAGGTGGAGATGAAGTTGCATTCCCTTCAGACAAACCCATGCCTCCCAAAACGGTCGCCTCCACTTTTATGGTAGGCGTACTACCTGGATTAAGGGAACTTGCATCCCATTCCCACTGATATAAATTATTAGCCACGATTGGTGGCTTTGATATTAACCAATCATTTACATAAGCATCCACTCTCAAAGGAGAATTTGAGTTATTAAAAATTAATGCTCTTATTATATTTTTGGAAGAATTAGAAACTGTTTTTACGTACGGATTTTTACCTCCATCTCCTAAATCGCGATCTACCGGCGAGGTAATAAGAACAACAGGGAAGTGATCAATATTGGAGATTCTTGTAGAAATCCCTCCATTGTCTACGGCTACAAGCCTATATTCCCCATTTTCGCCGAGAGAACCTGTGTTGATAACAAGGGATGAGTGTTTAAAATCTTGACCATCCTCCCAAAACACATCATTCCTGTGTGTATGGCCAAAAAAGTATACTGATGCTTTGTTATCATTGAGCATATTCTTCAGCCTAGTCGCCCCCCGATCAGATGGTGTGAATCTTCGATCATACAGTCCAGGTAATCCATCTCTCCAATCTAATCCACCAAATATCTCCGTATCATAAGTTCTAATGTAATGATGTCCAAAGACAAAAGCGAGTTTTGAATCAGGAAGCTTCTTGAAATCAACCATCTTGTTTGATGCATACGTTGATTCTACCTCTGAAAAGACAGGTATATCTGATATGCCACTTGATAACGAGAAAGGAACTGGCTGCTCATCGCATGTATTAATTCCGAGGAAGAGATGTTTTCCATAATTTATATCAATTGACTCAGCAAATTGTCCGGGGGGATTTAAACTACCTAAATTCGAATACCTATTGTATAGATTCCAGTCGGCATCTCTATATCGATCATGGTTTCCAGAAATATCCTTATAGATTTGTTTGAAAGCATCAAACCAGGGATCAGGCCAATCGATAATACGTCTGTACTCTAACCATTCCATTGTTTTATCATTGTTATCACCATTTGGTAGACAAGGTCCGATTGGTGGAACGTTCAGGCAGTTACTCGAATCTGTTAAATCACCGCTTGCAGTTATTATAACGGGTTTAATTATAGACATATTGCTTATAAAATGTTCAAGGTTATCACTTTGATCAGTTGATTTTCCTATATGGAGATCCGATATATGCACAAACCAAAAAACATTATTGGGGTCACCTGGATAATCGATCTGAGTTCTTGGATCATAATTATCGTCATCAATAATTGTTAAGGTAGCTTGATTAGGTGTCCCGAGAACGGCATTTACTGGATTGTTTAGGGTAAGGATTACCGTCTCATTTGGTTCGACGATATTGTTGTCGATAATGGGAACCGTGAATGACTGACTTGTTTGCCCAGGAGCAAATGTAAGCTTATCGCTGGTTGCTGTATAGTCACTGCCGGCCGTGGCTGTGCCGTTGCTGGTCGCGTAGTTCACCATCACCTGCTGCGTAGAAGCAGCGCTCAAGTTCACGGTAATGGTTGCCGATCCGGCATTCTCATTCACGCTATAACTCGACTGGCTGAAATAAACGGTCGGTAGATCATCATCCAAAATGTTCAGGACGGCTGTGCTTGGGGACTCCAGGGCGGCGTTGACCGGGCTGCTCAGAGTCAGGTTCACGGTCTCCGTGGGTTCAGGGGTCGAATCATTGATAATCGATACAGAGAAAGTCTTGCTGGTCTGGCCTGGAGAGAAGGTCAGCGTGCCGCTCGTGGCCGTGTAGTCACTGCCCGCGGTGGCTGTGCCGTTGCTGGTCGCGTAGTTCACCATCACCTGCTGCGTAGAAGCAGCGCTCAAGTTCACGGTAATGGTTGCCGATCCGGCATTCTCATTCACGCTATAACTCGACTGGCTGAAATAAA
>Ga0315279_10000819_pt1 | contig 56522 bp, 46 predicted proteins | sample YL17G06_20_MG_FD_203694 | JGI IMG/M metagenome (GOLD analysis project Ga0315279, IMG submission 203694) | Sediment microbial communities from Yellowstone Lake, YNP, Wyoming, USA - YL17G06_20 | ecosystem: Environmental > Aquatic > Freshwater > Lake > Sediment | place: USA: Wyoming | collected... | reverse complement strand
GTAGCACGGCCATCCCTTCGACTACGCTCAGGACAGGCTTGGCCGTGTTTGCACGGGCTGGAAGCCCGTGCTACGTCGTGTGAAAATAATCTACCTACAAAGATGAATCGCACCCCGTCGCAAGAGGCGGGGCTAAACGATGAGGAATTGGTGGGGCACTATTTGGGCAAATATTTTCAGCCCAACCGTTTATTTTCATACGGTGCAGCATATAATTAGCGTAATAGACTGACAGTTAAAGGCATAAATGGCAGATAGGAAACTATAAGAGGGCACTAATATGAAAACGATTAAATTTGTATTTGTCGCAATAGCAGTGATTATAACCGCAGCTTGTTGCCTGGGCAGCGATGGACAAACCCTGAATGAAAATGAAGAAAGGAAAACCATCGTGCAAGGAAACAGCAAATTCGCTCTTGAGCTGTATGCAAGGCTGCGTGACAAAGGAGAAAACCTGTTTTTTTCGCCCTACAGTATCTCGACGGCTCTGGCAATGGCTTACGCCGGTGCGCAAGGCCAAACTGGTTCCCAAATGGCTGAGGTCCTGCACTTTCCCACCTATACGGTTCCAATAGATATGCTGGCAACTAACAAACAGGAAAAAACAAGAGCACCCTGGAAAAATGAGCAATTTTCCTCGGCATTCGGGAAAGTCATACAAGACCTCAACGCCAGAGGCAAAAAGGGTAAGTATGAGCTTGCCGTTGCTAATGCTTTGTGGGGCCAAAAAGGTTACGGATTTCTCGAAGAGTTTTTGAATCTTATCAAAACCGATTATGACGGGCGCCTCAACGAAGTTGATTTCGTAACCGCTACCGAAATGGCACGCCAGACTATCAATGCCTGGGTGGAGGAAAAGACCAACAATAAAATCAAGGACCTGATTGCCAGAGGTGTTCTGGATTCGATGACCAGGCTGGTTTTAACCAACGCTATTTACTTTAAGGGTAAGTGGGCAAGACAATTCAAAGAAAAAAATACAAAGCAGACCCCATTTACACTGCAGACTGGCAGCAAGATTGATGTTCCAATGATGAACCAGACAGCAGATTTCAACTATATCCAGACCGAGGACTTTCAGGGACTTGAGCTGCCTTATGTGGATAATGAGCTTTCGATGATTATACTGGTGCCTAAGAAATTCGATGGTCTTGCCGCTTTTGAGAAAACATTTACGCTGGAGAACCTCTCCAGGTGGTTGGCAAAACCGCGCAGATGTGAGGTTATCGTTTCGATTCCAAAGTTCAAAATGACCAGCCAGTTTAGTTTAGCCGACGTTCTCAAGTCGATGGGTATGACAGATGCCTTCATACCGGACGTGGCAGATTTTTCCGGCATCAATGGCAAAAAGGACCTTTTTATCTCAGCAGTTATCCACAAGGCTTATGTCGATGTAAGCGAGGAAGGCACTGAGGCAGCAGCGGCAACAGGAGTAATAATGAAAATAACATCGGCTGGCCCAACACTGACGCCGGTCTTTAGAGCAGACCATCCCTTTGTGTTTGTGATTCGCGATAACCATTCCGGCAGCATCCTGTTTATCGGCCGAGTGCTTAATCCGCTCAAATAGATACTAATCGGTGTGCTTATAAGTATCTCAAACGCATAACGTCATTATGAGCCCTTCGCTTCGCTCAAGGATAAACTCCGCGAAGAATCTCTCTTTTTGACAGGCCAGACCCTTCCCCATTCGACTCGCCTACGGCTCGCTCAGGGTCAGGGTGACAGTTTTAAAATAATTTTTTGCGGAATTTTGCCTCTGAAAACCGAAATATAAAGAAAGACAGAGTGTTTATCCTTGAATAAAAACGTTTTTGTATCGCACGGTGTAATGACCATTACGACAAAAGACAATAACCTCGGCAATTCTCTTGCGTTGGTCGCTGTTTCTCTAATGGCTATCGGCACAGTCTTTGTCTTCTCAGCCAGCGCCAACATCACACAGGAAATCAACTTACAGAAATTCTATAACTACGCCAGCCTGCGACAGATATTGTTTTTCCCGCTGGCCTGTTTAATTATGTTCGCCGCCTCCTGTTTCAACTACCAGAGGTTCAGACTGACATACGGCTTCCTCAGGTCACCTACTACTTATCTTTTAGTCCTTAGCATTGCCCTGCTTATACTCGTTTTGCTCCCGCAGTTCGGCACAGAGATAAATCGCGCCCGCCGCTGGCTTAGAATCCCTGCCGGTCCTATAACCGTAAGCTTTCAGCCCTCCGAGCTGGCAAAATGGATTCTTGTATTCTTTTTGGCAGGCGTCTGTGATAAATTTGCCGACGAGCTCAAATCTTTCTGGAAAAGGTTTGTCCCGATATGCTCTGTAGTTGCGGTAGTCGTAGGGTTGGTAATAATTGAAGACTTCGGCACAGCGGCATTTATAGCTCTTCTTGCTTTTGTGATGTTAATTATTGGCGGCGCTAAATGGTGGCACATCCTGACCCCGATGCCGTTTGGAGCGGCTGCCTTTTTGATGGCACTTATCCGCTCACCCAGCAGAATGCAGCGAATTATTGCCTTTTTGCAGCCCGACAAATTGTCCGATTCAGCCGCCTATCAGGCAACCCAATCGCTGGTCGCTCTCGGCTCCGGGGGGTTATTCGGCAAAGGACTCGGCAGGGGTATCTGCAAATATGGCCATCTGCCTGAGGACACAACGGACTTTATCTTCGCCATCATCGGCGAAGAGCTTGGCTTTGTCGGAAATGCAGTCGTCATCGGACTATTTATTGCTTTTGTCTGGCTCGGAATCGCCATCATTGTGCGCTGCAAGGACCGATTCGGCCAGCTTTTAGCCGGCGGAATCGTCCTGACGATAGTGCTCCAGGCGGCAATTAATATCGGCGTGGTTACGGTAGTCCTGCCCACAAAGGGCATCCCACTTCCTTTCGTAAGTGCAGGCGGCACAAGTATGCTGCTATCCTCCGCCGCTGTCGGCGTGCTGCTTAACATCGCAAAACAATCAGCCTCCTCATACGATGCGTGGCACGGGCTTCCAGCCCGTGAAGAATAAACACGGCCAGGCCTGTCCTGAGCACGGTCGAAGGAATGGCCGTGCCACCAAAACAGAATAAGAGGCCTGTATTTAGCCCACCTTTTTACAGCGGGTTTGGTTCTGTGCCGATTCTGTTTCATCACCCCTTTTTATTGTATCCCAAGTTTGGTTTTAATTTCAGCCAATTCAGCCTTAAGTTACCGCTCTATCTTTCTTGCAACCAGTGAATCGCCATAAGCGCAAAATCCTTGAAATTAACCTCACAGTCGCCGTTTATGTCGCCGGCGACAATGGTTTCGCAGACCGGCTCGCCGAAGTATGATTTACTCGCTTCAGAAGTTCCGCCATAGGCGCCCATATTTATGATTCCGCCGTTAGGAAATGGCTCAAGACCGATAGGACTGGCCGGGTCGCCAGCATCAATGCAGGGACTCGTAACATCGTCTTTTAGCCAGCTACCTTCCGCTAATTTCGGATTTTCAGATGGGTCCCATCTGCCTGCCTGTGATTTCAAATGGTAATCATTGTTATTTGGGTCTGCGAAGCATGGGTCTTTGTTAAGATTGCCTTCACCGGGCCAGATACCTTGCACATCGCTGTAGGCAATCCTGATTGTTGAGTTGTCATTGTTCCACAGCCAGTCAGACCCGTTCCAGACAATACAGTTGAACATTGTTACGGTGCTGAGATAGACAGTCGCATCAGAATCACAAGCAATTGCCGATCCATTTGGGGCAGAGTTATTAGTGATTGTGCAATTGGTCAGAGTCGGCTTGTTGCCAAAGTAATTGTACATGCCGCCACCGTATTGGGCCGAGTTGCTGCTGAAGATACAATTGTTTAGAGTCAGGCTGGTGTTATAACTATTGTACATCCCGCCGCCGTCGTTGGCCGAGTTGCCGCTGAAGGTGCAGTTAGTTAGAGTCGAGATGCTGCTGCCGTTGGACATCCCCCCACCCCATTCAGTAGCCGAGTTTCCGCTGAATGTGCAATTGGTCAGAGTAGGGCTACTGGACACGTTGCCCATCCCGCCGCCACCGTTGGCCGAGTTGCCGCTGAAAGTGCAGTTGGTCAGAGTCGGGCTGCTGTAGAAGCTGACCATCCCGCCGCCGACGTTTGCCGAGTTTTTGCTGAAGGTGCAGCCCGTTACGGCCGAGGAGCTCGCATAGGAATTGAGCATCCCGCCGCCCCAGTGATTGGCCGAGTTTCCGATGAAAGTGCAATTGGTTAAAGTCGGTTTGCTGAGCCAATCGTTTAACATCCCGCCACCGTCGGTGTGCGGCCAACTGCTGCCATTGGCTTTACCACCGGTAATCATGAAGCCCTCTAAGATGGCGGTAACGTCCAGCTTCAAACCCTGCGGATGGTAAAATATATGGTAGCTGTTCTCTGCCCTGGTAGGCTCGGTAAGTAAGTCACAGGGGTCCTTTACCTCGACATCGTTGCCATACAAATCACCACTCAAAATTGTTTTATATCTCTCTATATCCCTTGCATTAGGGTCTGGCTCACCAAATCCGGCGTAACCACCTTTGATAGCTACGCCATTGATAAGCTGAAATGTGGCCGTTCGGTCGCCAGTGCCATTTGGCTCGGCAGAGGTCTCATCTGGCCGATAGATACCCTGCGCTACTCGGATTTCAATAATAGTATTGAGATTGCCACGCTCACTTCGTTCGCTCGCAATGACATTTACCTTGGCAGAAGAGTTAGCATCTGCCAGGGCATCCTGCAGGAAGTTGTAAGCATTTTCCCAGGAGGTGCCATCATTTAGGCCGGTGGCGTTCGCATCCACGTATATAATCTGCTCCGCAAAGCCGATATTACCCATCACCAATAGAAAGGTAAATGCTACCAAGCAGCAAGTAGTGCTGAAATTCCCTCTCATTTTTATTTCTCCTACTCCATCTAATTCCAAAGTATTAAATTATAAAAAAATACCAACCGGCTTCTTGCCGGCGAAGAACAATTCTTAGAATTTCCGCTTTTAATGTAAGTATAGCTATTTCTTTCATCTTTGTCAACTGCCATCGGCCCAAACTTTTGATTTTCGATAGGCGTTTTTTAGCAAATTCCTCTAAAGTCGGTAGAAAGTGGCCTGGAATCTTGAACAGTCGGGAGCAAGTTTTGGTTTGACTATGGCTGGCATTACTGTTATCGTAAATTAAGGTAATTATAGAAGAACAATCGCTTGCATTACAGGAGCTGTCATTCCGGCCCCATTCGACTTTGCTTGGGGCAAGCTTTGAGTCGGAATCCAGTTTTTCTTCTGGATTCCCGCTTTCGGGCTGTTGCAAAAGCCTACTGTGTAGGATTGAGATTGCCACGCCCCCGCCGTTTTGCTTCGCAAAAGCGAGGCAGCGGGGGCTCGCAATGACGTAAAAACGCAGTGTTTGTCATTGCGAGGAGACCCGCACCAAACTTTGGTGCGGGACGACGAAGCAATCTTCTGTTTGGCAACAAGCCCTTTCGCGGGAATGACACTCTGAGTTATTGTTGCTTATTTGACAATTCAAAATTCAATAAAAGGCCGTAGCGATGGACCAGAATTTGCAGGAACTTGTTCAGAAAATTTTATGGGCTGTAAGCTTTATTGCTGTTGGGGGAGCACTGGCAATAATGTTCTTTTTGATTTTTGCCCAGAGCATCCTCGGGTCAAGAGCAATATCTACGCAGCTTGAAAAACTCCTGCGGCAGAACGAGGAGATAAATCAGCAGCTAAAACGAATCGCCGAGCATTTACAAAAAGAGCAACAGAACACCCAAAAGAAATCTTGAAATCATCAGGTCATCTGACAAATTTAAGAACCTTTATTATTGTAAATCTCTTACTGTAAATGCAGTATCTTATTTGTTGCCGGCCTTATCTTTCGCCTGCCTCAACGACGCTTTAGCACGCCGGACAAGGGTGGAGTTGGTTGTAACCTGTGCCAATTTTTCAAGCGTTTCGAGCATTTTTGGTGCGAGCTTCGATGCATCAGGCCCATCGAGAAGTCTATCGGCAACCGCTATGTATGCCAGGCCGGCTTCCTCCTGCGTAGCCGGGTCGTTTATATACGGCACAATCAATTCAAGTGAACCCGGTAAATTGATACTGCCCAGAGCGCCTAACAGAAGTTTCTTTTCCTCACTTCGCTCAATCAGACCGACGGCCTCACGGCACATCGACAATCGCTGGTCGGCGGGCAATTCCGGACGTGCGGCCAAACCTATGTAGCCACGCAGGCAAATCGTTTTGTCATTCGGATTGCCGGCGGTCTTGGCAAGCGCAAGCAGCTCCGGTGCCGCGTCTATGGTTTTCCAGCCGCTAAGGGCACGGATTGCGGCAGTATGGACCTGCGCATCAGAATCATTGACTGCCTCGCGCACGGCCTTCAAGGCGTTCGCTCCGCCGATAGCGCCGAGAACACGCAGCAGGGAGCTTTTTTGTGCGGGCTGGGCTCGCGATAGCAGGCCGATAAACTTCTCGTTGTAAGATTGCGGATTATCAGCCTTGTTGCAAACATCGAGCAAGGCCTGTTCAGCGGCGTTTATATCTTGCGACTCTTTCAAATCCATAAGCAATTTGAGCAGCGCCGGCAGCTCGGCTGGGCCGCCCAGCTCACCAACTTTCTTTATTGCGGCAGAACGAACTTTTGGGTCGGCATCGCCGGCGGCTTTCAACAGCAAAGGAACACTTGTCGTCATCCGCCTACGCCCGATTAGCTCGAGCGCAGTAAGGCGCTCGTCTGTTTTACCGCTATTAAACATCGCAATCACGGCAGTATCAGTCTCATTGCCCGAAAATGCAGCAAGGCTTTCTTGCGCAGCATCGCTAATCTGGCGGTCGCCATCGGCCAGCAATTCCACAAGGACAGGAACTGCGGAGCTATGGCCGATTGCCGGCAGGGCCTGAATAGCGGCGATGCGAACGGTCTTTGCGCCGCTTTTAGCCAGAGCAAACAGCGTCGGCAATGCCGCAGCGTCCGCCCGCTTACCGAGCGCCAGAATGACCAGAATCTGATTGTCGGCAGGTAGTTTGCTCAGCCCATCGGTCAACGCCTCGGTTACTACATTATCTTTTGGCAATTCGTAAGAGGCCTGGACGGCGGCGGAGAACAAAATGTAGTCATCGCTTTTCAAATGCTGCCGAAGCAAGGACAGGCCTTCATTGCCACGCACAAGGATTGCGCCTCGCAGAGCGCCGGCACGAACCTGGTGGGCTGCTCCCTTAAGGACACGAAGCTGGTCATAAATCTCGATGGCCTCATCACGCTGCCCTTTTGCTGCGAGAGACTCGGCACAGCGTAATAAGCCTTCGCACACTGCGAGCTGATTGGCGGCAGAAACATTTTTCAGAGCGCCTCGCAGCGACTTGGCCGCCGGCTGATTACCGATTGTGCCAAGCGCACGGCCTGAGGCCTGCACCACAATTGAATCCTGGTCCTGCAGCAATTTCGATAACGCCGCGACTGCCTTTACATCTCGCCGCACGCCGATACTGGTGATTACACCGGCCAGCGGTCGGCCTTTGAGTGTGCTGAGCGCATCGCGCAAGGCATCGTCAACAGCCGGGTCGGGGATGGGTTCGAGGGCGTAGCGGGCCATATCCGAGAGTTTTTCGTCACCGAGCAGTGCCGCCAGCGGTGCGATAGCGTCTTTTGTGCCGATGACAGACAATTGTCGGCAGGCATCGACTTTCTCTTTTTGCGCTGCATCAGACGTGATTACTGCAATCAGTTTAGCCACATTTTCCTTCGTAGGGAGCGGAACGGTTTGTCCAAACAACTGCACTGCGCTTGCAAACAACAATGCAACAAGCAGAGCAAAGTTTATTTTTGATTTTGACATAGCTTTGTTTCCTTCCTGGTTAAAAATGGTCATTATATTGTCCACGGCTCACGCATAGCACGGCTGCGCATCCGATTGGCCTCCGGGTCGTTAATGAATTCCTCTTTGACGGGGTCGTAACGCATATCTCGTTTGAGCCACATACAGATATTGGCCGCGTGCACGGTTGACATAGAGTGATGCATCACTTCCGGATTTGCCACCGTTTGTCGGCGCGACTTGACACAATCCAAGAAATCTCGCATGTGGCTCATCGGTCGGCCTGTGCGGGCTATGTAGTCGGAGACTATCTTCTTGAATTCGGCCATCAGTGAAGGCGGCGAAACATCCGGCTGTGAATAGCCATCAGCCGCTGATACCCATCCATCGGGGCCATCGAATCGCATACCGCAAGAGCCGCGCCACCACTTATCGCCTCGACTCAATATCATTTTGACGCCGTTGGCGAACCTTGTAACCATTTCATCGCCGGTGGGATTGTTGACGTATTGGTATTCGACCGCTGAAGTATTCAGAGCGCCGATTCCCGCCTGCGCCTGGGCGAATGTGTGTGCGCCCCATTCTCCGATGCAACTGGTGTGGAAATCGTAGTGGCCTCGCCAGCCTCCGCCGACGTATTCGGCGTTGTAAGGCCGCCAGGGACAGGGGCCTAACCAGTGGTCCCAGTCCACTACTTCTTTGGGCGGTTCGGGCTGTGCGGGAAGCCAATCGTGCCTCATTTCCGCTGCATCCCAGGGAGCAATATGTGCGTATGCAGTGTGCACCTTGCCGAGCCGGCCTGTGAGGGCAAGCTCGATGGCGAAGACAAAGTTGCCTTCGCTGAGCCGCTGCGTGCCGGTTTGATAAATTCGGCGATAGCGTCTTGCGGTTTCCACGACCCCCCGGCCTTCTGCGATGGTCATAGCCGACGGCTTTTCAGAATAAACGTCTTTGCCTGCCCGCATCGCAAAAATAGAGGCCAGCGCGTGCCAGCGGTCGCCTGTGGCAATCAACACCGCGTCAATGTCGGTGCGTTCGGCAAGGAACACGCGAATGTCACTGAACATAGCGCAATCTTTGTTACCATATCGCGTGTCCACCGCTTTCTTGACGGCCTCCCGGCTGGCTTTCTGGGCATCGCAGACGGCAACGAACTGCACGTCCGGCTCCGGCATCATCCATTGCAGGTCGTGCATGCCGCGGTTACGGATGCCTATACCACCCAGCACGATTCTCTCACTGGCAGGAACTTTTCCGTCACGGCCCAACGCCGTTGATTTCACAATTACCGGTACAGCCACCAGACTACCTGCCACCGCAGCGGCGCTTCGTAGAAACTGGCGTCTGCTCAAACGGTTCATTTTTGCTTGACTCATTAATCGTCTCCTTATCGACAAAACCACAATTTTAAGACGCACAAATATATAACTACAACTGAAATTCCTTGTGACGGATTACTGCACCGTCAGATTAGTATGTCAGAATTCTATCATTTCGGAAGATTAACAACAAGAAGTTTGAGCATAATTTTAACAGAAAATTAGCCAGAAATCTCTGTGCAAAAGTGGCCTCTGTTACGCTGGCGCCTCATATTTGGTGTGGATTAGAAACAAATCTTAGAAATTCTTAGATGATTCTTGCTGCCAGAATTTCTCACATAAGGGTCGTTGAGAAAATAAGTTTTGTGTTCTCGGCGTAAAAAGAGAAAAAAACTGCTTGCAGAATCCCTGCATTCGATATATCGTGCAAAAAAAAGATGTAGAATTAAGAAACTATCTCAAAACTGTCACCCTGAGCGAAGCGAAGGGTCTGGCCTGTCAAAAAGAGAGATTCTTCGCTGCGCTCAGAATGACAATCTATCTTTTGAGATAGTTTCTAATAATACAGAATTTCGATATAGAAGATACGAACGACGAAAGATGAGGTTACAGTTATGTCTGTGAAAATGAATCGACGCCAGATATTGGTGCGCGGCCTGGGAACAGCGGCGGCATTAGTCGGCGGCAGACCCTTCTTGGTCTGGGGCAGCGAGCAGAAGCCGACAATCCCGCCACTACCTGAACTTTCGAAGGTCGCCCCCAGTGTGCCGGTGGCCATTCAGCGATGCGAGTCATACGAGCTGGCTCTTGTTCGTGGCAAGCTTGATGCCGCGATAGAGCTGATAGGCGGTATCGACAAACTTGTCCGCGGCAAGACGGTTACGGTCAAGATGAATCTCACCGGTAATATTCAGCAGTTTGCTGGATTGCCTGCCGGCCGAACATATCAGATACATCAGAACATCGCAGCAGCGTTGTGCGCCGCACTTAATGATGCCGGAGCAAAACGGATAGCTCTTGTAGAGGCCCTCTATTACCGCGAGCCGATTGAGCAGGTTTTAACGACCGCCGGCTGGGACCTGGCAGCAATCAAGTCCGCAGGAGGCAACAAGGTTATTTTTGAGAACACAAAGAGTCGCGGAAGCTGGGCAGGATACAGCCGGCTTAAAGTTCCCTGGGGCGGATACCTTTTCCCTGCATTTGACGTCAACCAGTGGTATGAAAAGACGGATGTTTTTATCTCGCTGTCAAAGCTGAAAGAGCACGCCGCTGCCGGCGTAACGATGGCCTCAAAGAACTTATTTGGCGTCCTGCCAACCGCTCTGTATGGTGACGATGCCCCCAATGAAGATAGCGTTCAGGCCCGCGTTCAACAGCTTCATAACGGCAAGAACGCACTACCAGCCGGTGTCTCGAAAGAGGTTGACCGCGGGATTCCGCGCGACTCGCGTTACCGCTTACCACGCATTATCGCTGACGTGGTGTGCGCGAGACCAGTGGACCTTGCTGTAATTGACGGCATCGACACAATCAGAGGAGGAGAAGGTTTTTGGAATGAGGGCGTTGAGCCGATTCAGCCCAAACTTTTGCTTGTCGGTCGCAACGCAGTATGCACCGATGCTGTGTGCACGGCGGTAATAGGACACAACCCGATGGCCGCTCACATGCAAGCTCCATTCCCAGGTGAGAACTACCTGCAATTGCTGGCCCAAGCCGGTATAGGGACACACGACATCAAGCAAATCGAGGTTAGGGGCCTGCCGCTGAAAGAAGCGATACATCCATTCGCACGGAAGCCGGCACCTGCGGAGCGATGAATTGCTGATACAATTGCAGTCATACACCCTATCTTAACCGGGCCGAGAAGCTCAGGCGACCATTCAAAACTGTTTCTTTCACTGGCGGCCTCGCAAAGGCACAAGACGGAGGACATTATCATTTTCAATTTACGATTCCGCCAAACTGTTGACGGACGGACTATGGAGAAGAGAGATTGATTTTGTTTGGAGAGGTGGATAGCATTGTTGAACATAGATGTATAAAGAATAGAGATGGCTGGTGAGTGAACGTAAAGATATCCGAAGGTTTGATGTTACGGCGACGCTGGAGTGTGTTGGGTCGCTGGCGTTCTGGTCGCTTGGGCCGATTTTTATAACATACCTGACGGGGTATTTAGACTCGTGGACACAAAACGTGCTGCGATATTCGGTGGCGTGTCTATTCTGGCTGCCATTTCTTTTATTTTCCATCAGGACAAAACGCTTTGACACAAGGACCTGGCGCAGGGCGATTGTGCCGGCTCTGGCGAATATCATTATGCAGGGTTTGTATGCGGCGGCTTTTTATTACATCGGCCCGGCTTTTATGACCCTGCTGGCGAAAAGCTCTATTATCTGGGTGGCGAGCTTTTCTATCATTTTTTTTGCTGAGGAAAGACCGTTAGTGAGAAGCAAGCGTTTCTGGCTGGGGCTGGTGCTTTCGGTGGTCGGGGTGGTTGGGGTTATGTATTTTAGGTCCCGACCTGTCGGGATTGCAGCGAGCGGAATGATAACGGGTGTGGTCATTACGCTTGCTCAGGCGTTTATGTGGGCGGTATATACGCTTTCTGTAAGAGTTGCATTTCGAGATATTGACTCTCGCAGCGGGTTTTCGGTGATAAGCATTTATACGGTTGCGGGGCTTTTTTTACTTGCGCTTATGTTTGGCAAACTTAGCGGCTGCGCAGGTATTGGGCCGAGGGAGTGGGCGGCTGTTGCGATTTCAGCGGTGCTGAGTATAGCGCTGTCGCACGTTTTGTATTATGCTGCGATGAGGCGAATTGGGGCTACGATTCCGGCGCTGGTGATACTGGCGCAGCCGTTTATTGTCTTTGCGATTTCGCACGTGGTTTTTGGCGAGTCGCTGAATATTTTTCAGGTGCTTTTCGGCGTGGTTTTGTTAGCAGGTGCGGCCCTTGCTATATGGGCGCAGCAGCACCTCAGACGTGACTGGCCGCCCGTGACACGTGAATGCGTGGATGCGTAAGCTTGGAAAATTTTATCTGGAGTAAAAAGATGAAAAACAGTAACAATTTTATCGACCGCCGTTCTTTTTTGAAAGGCGGTCTGTTAGCGGCGTCCGCTATGACAGTCTATACCCGTGTGATTTTGGGGGCGGAGAAATCAAAAGCAGAGCAGGATAAGTCGGGACCGGTAAGCTTGCGTGAGAAGTTTTTCGGCTGCATCGCCGGCTGCCACATCGGCTCATCAATGGGAGCAGCGGTTGAAGGATGGCCCTGGGAAAAAATCGAAAGCGAATACGGCACGCTCGACAAACTCTTGCCTTATCAACACTACCGGGGGACAAGCAACTGGGTCCGCGAGCCGGGCACAACCGAAGACGGTGTCGAACGCCAGAAGCTGATGATTACAGCAATCATCGAAAAACAGGACCGTATCAACGCCGAGGACCTCCGCGCAGCCTGGGTGAAGCATATGAACCCCAACGCCGCGGGCCTGGTATCGGAACCGTTTGAAGGAGCACTTTTAGCGATGGCCAAGACGCCGATAGCTGCAGCGGATATAGGCAAGTATTGCGATTACTCCGGGCTGGTGTCTCTGTCAAGGTCGTGTCACCCGATTGGACTGATAAACGCCGGGGACATTCAGGGAGCCATCGACGATGTTCGTGAAGTTGGGCAGCTCTACAACACAGCCAACAGTCGAGGGATTCTCTGGGCGGAAGTTACGGCTGTCGCTATTGCGGCTGCTACTAAACCGGACGCCAGCGTTGAGAGCGTGCTGGGGGCAATCTTTGACAACTGTGACAAGGCCGACAGGCGCTTTGTCAAGGAGGCGGGAATTCGCTCGGAGTTGGAAAGAGCTATTAAGCTCACGGAAGATTGCAAGGACTTTCGTGATATGCGCAAAAAGTTCGACACGGTCTATAGCGGCAAAGGCATACCTTACGCCAGCAGCTACGCCAACGAAGTTGTCAGCAAGGCGGTGTGCGTATTCAAAATGACTAAAGCCAATACGTGGGAGGCGATGAAAGCGGCTGTGAATATGGGAAGGGACACCGATTGCCTTGCATCTGTAGCCGCCGGCATCAGCGGAGCTTTGAGCGGTGCAGCATCCGTACCCGAGGAGCTGATAAAGCAGGTAGATTATGCCACCTCAATCAATCCGCACACTAACTCGCAAAGGACCCTACGCGAAAGTTCGGATGGCCTCTATAACGCTTTCAAGACCCGCCTGAGGAAACTTGAGTCATACGTAGAAGAAATGAACGCGATTTGTTAGACGGATGTGGTTCGCGGCTCGTGAATCGTGGCTCGTCGCCCGTATTTCGTGTATCGCAAGTCGTTTTAGACAGAAGGCAGAAATTCTGGGTGTATGTTTTTTTCTTGATTTGTTGGTAGAGCGAGATATAGTTGTAGGCTCTGATGAAATAAGATGCATGAGCATAATTTGATTGGATTGAGTATGCCAGAACGTCAGGATGTTAACGATTTTTGAAAGGAAGTGAAAAATGAGGATTGCAAGAAGTGTCACTTTTGGGTGTCTGCTGGTTGTGTGGTTACTGGCAATTACGGGCTGCGGTAAAAAGGAAACAAGGACTGATGAAAACAAGCCTATTGATGAGGTCAAGGCTGAAGCTCTAAAAATGAATGCCAAGGAGCTAAAGGAGATGGCGTTGAAGTATAAAGAAGCCCTGACAGCTAAGCAGGTGGAGCTGGATAAGATTGCTGCCAAGCTCGACAACCTTTCGGTTACTGAGGTGGTAGAGGTGACTAAAAAGATACAGCCTGAGATGGAAAAACTTGCTGGTTCCATTGCAGCCTTGAGAGAGCGGTTCCAGATTTATTTTCAGAAGCTGAAAGAAAAAGGCGGCGATGTGTCGGGGCTGGAAATATAGCGGTTTGTTACCCTCAAGTGACGGGCTGTTATTGTAAGCCCATCAGATGCGGGCGAAGCAATCTCAACTTATCAAACATCAGAGATTGCTTCGTCCCCCGCAATGACAATTTCTCAATCATTATAGAATTTTTAGTCGGAGGTTGATTTGTGCGATTTAGCGCAGCGGGGGTGGTTATCGGTTTGTTTGCATGCCTGGCGTGGGGTGGGGACAGTTGGCAGGATTTTCGCGGGCCTGCTTGTAACGGGTGCTCCGACTCGGTTGGGCTGCCGGTAGAGTGGGGTGAGACACAAAATGTAAAGTGGAAGACAGCAATTCACGACAGGGGCTGGTCGTCGCCGGCTCTGTTTGGCGATTTGTTGATACTGCACCTGGAGGGGACGGATGTTCAGTTTATTGTGGCGCTGAACAAGAAGACGGGGCAGACTGTTTAAGTTTTCGGTGTAAGCGATTTTGAGGGGCGGTTTTTTTTGCCGTTGTTTGCAGGGACATCGGGGGCGTTCATTTAGGGGAGCCATTTTGAAATAGGATTGCCACGCCCCGCACCAATTGTTCGGCCAAAGTCGGAAATGTCCGGTCTTCTGAAAGAAACGCTCGCAGCAGTTCAATTGGTGCGGGGCTCGCAATGACGGTCTTTTTGTTAGAAGCTCTTAGTCATTTAGATTTTTAATTTCGCATTCCTGCCTGCCGGCAGGGAGGTGTTTTGGATTTAGGATTTCGTGCTTCGGATTTTTGTTATACCATTATTAAAAAAAGTATTTGCGCTGTAGTATTAGAATGTAGAATTTAGAACTATGGACCACCAGAGACAGCCTTCAAGTCATAATATGGCGAAAGGTTTGCCCCGTTAGAAAAGAAAGTCGTTTTTCTAACGGGGTCTGGACGGTCAAACGGCTTTTTTGAACCCTGACTACAACGATATACGAACTACGAAATACGAGGTCCGAAGTACAAAACGATGCAACGGATAAAGAATCAAAATCTTGCGGAATTGTTGATGCAGCTTCGCTTCACGCCCCTCAAAAAACGACGCAAGCAGCTCGAAGCTGCCGAAAAACTTTGCGCAATCATCGATAAAAACAAAGATTACCCTTTTGAGTTCGTGTGCTTTCGCATAACAGGCTTCCTTCCGAAGAAAGCCGATTCCGGCCAGCTCATAAAAGGCAGCGAGCTTCTCGAAGACCTGCAGATTTTCATTTCCAAGCTAAGCGGCCAGGTTGCAGATGCCGCCTCCGAGCAACCTCAAAAGGTCTATTCCATCGAGGAGCTTGCCGCATCTCTGGGCGTCTCAAGCAAAACAATTCACCGCTGGCGAAAGCGAGGCCTGATTGCCCGAAAGTTCGTTTTCAACAATGGTGTAAAACGCTTCGGCTTCCTGCGCTCTGTGGTGGACCAATTCCTGGCAGCAAATCCAAACCTTGCCGACAAAGCAAAAAGGTTAACGCACTTAACCAACAGAGAAAAACGTCAGATTATACAGTTGGCTGCCAGGCTCGCCGCAACTACAAATCTGTCCCGTTACCAGGTCATAAGCAATATAGCCGCCAAAATCGGCAGGTCTCACGAAACCGTCAGATACACAATCCTAAACTACCAAAAGGCCAACCCTGATAAGCCCATTTTCCACAAGCCGCCTGGTGTAATCGACCCTGCTCAAGCTGCCGAAATCTACAAACTTTTTCAGGAAGACACCGATGTCAAAGACCTTATGAAGCGATTCCACCGCACCAGAAGCTCTATATATAGGATTATAAACCAACGAAGGGCAAGGGACATTCTCGCCAAGAAAATCGAATTTGTCCCCAGCGACGAATTTCTCCAGGAAAACGCTAAAGAAAAGATTTTTGCGCAGCCGCTCAGCATTATAGCTCCGGCCCTGCCCCGGACAGCCCAAAACGCCGAGCCATTCGAGTTAGCAGGCACATCTTTGCTGCCGGAGTACTTGCAGATATTAAAAAATACCCCTGTGCTTAACAGAGACAGCGAAAGCGAACTATTCCGCAGATATAATTTTCTAAAATACCTGGCTTGCACAGCCCGTGACAAGATAAATTTAAAGCGCATCTCAAGTGCCTTGCTAAACCAAATTGAAAGGTATTTAGCCGAGGCCGAGACAATTAAAAGAATGATAACCGAAGCAAACCTGCGGCTTGTCGTCGGCATTGCAATCAAGCACACCACCACAGGCGCAAATCTGACGGACCTTATTAGCAGGGGAAATCTTTCCCTTGTAGAGGAGGTCGAGAAATTTGATTACGCCAAAGGCTACCGATTCGCCATTCGTCTCTCCTGGGCCATAACTTATGACTACGCCCGCAAAATACCTGCCGCGGCACCACCCCATAAGGCGATGGCAGCCTCTCTGGCACGACTTGGCCAGCTTGATCGCAACCTGCAAACCGCCGCAGATATTGCTGCTGTCGAAAAGGCACGCCAGAACCTTGCACAGGTCATCACTAACAATCTCAACCAGCGCGAGCAATACATAATCACAAATCATTTCGGCCTGCTCGGCCCAACAGTAAAAAAAACCAGAAGGACCCTCAAGCAAATCGGCGAAGACCTTGGTCTCAGCAAAGAAAGAGTCCGGCAAATCGAATTGGTTGCCCTGCAGAAATTAAGACAATCCCTCAGTTCCGAAGAATTCGAGCTGCTGACCGGCTAATTTTACCCCGCACCAATGGTTCGACAGGCTCACCATCGGTGGGGGGCTGAGTTATAGCATGCTCAATATAACTTCAATTGCCTCGTAAATCGCTGCTATCGCAAGGACAATTGCCACAAGCACATTACCTCTAAGATTCATTAGCAGTGCTTTGCCATATCGGCCTGGTATGCTTGGGCCTTCGGCCTTGCGGAAAAGATAAACCAAAACAAGCAGGCCAAAGAACGAAGCTACAACATATCCTTCTCCTTCGAGCAATATGGTTAAACTATGCGGCAGCATCGCTCCGGACAGCGTATCAAAAGTTGGAGCTAATAGCAGCCCCCACGCCATAGCCCTGAAAGTTGCGGCCAAAACACCCACACCCGGAATGATTACTGATGGGATAGTAATATACGCCATAGACCCGAGGAAAAAATTAATCACAAATGTAGTTACAGCAGCTCTCAGGATATTTTTGCTCATATAAGCCTTACCCGCTACAGCAAGAGGGCCTGAACCACCCGTTACCTGGGACTTTATCCCTGCCAATAAGCAGACCTGAAGCTCCGGCAGACAATAAGCCACGAGGATAAACAAAATAGCGACTCCAAAGTAAATAAAATGCAAAGCAAGGAAAAGACGCTTGTATTTTCTAATCTCCAGCAAAGGCAAACGAAGCCAATTATTGACAATCCTTTCAGACAGAAAACAATAGACCTTAAAAAGAAAAACAGAACCGCCCATAAAAAGAATCGCCATTCCCAGAAAGTAGAGAAAAAAGGGGACCCGCTCTGTCCGAATCAGCGGGGCATACGCGACAAACTGCGATTCTGGAAAGGCCTTTTCAAGTTGTTCTTGAACTTTTAAATCACTCAATTGCTCTTTTGGCAATTGAAGGATATAGGCATTCCGGACGCCTTCATTTTGGGGATTAAATAATTCGCCCGCTGCGGAACTATCGCTAAAAAGGTAGCTGTCTATAAAGAGCCGAACATCCTTCTTAAATTGTCCCACCACGCCAAATTTGTGGCCATTAACAGTAACATTATCTTTATTCTTTATGCAGTAGCCGGCGAGCACCTCGTTGGCATCGGGCGAAGGAAAACGCCCCCATTCGAGCATCTGATTTGTGAAATCCGAAGTAATGTCAGGATATAGAATGAGTCTGTCCTGATACATAACACGATAAGATTGCTCAATATGCGGACCGAAACTGCGAGCCAGCGCCATAAAATTCTGCGCCCGGCCCGACATCGGTAAAAGACGGATTGGTCTTTTGACGTATTCAAACCCCTCGGCTTCTAAATTTGGGTCGGCCTTGCCTATATACATAAAAGCATATTTCCACGGATTAGAATCTGGCTGGTGCTGATAATTAAAATAAGAAAAAGCCATCAGAACAAACCCGACTGCCGCTACAATTAACCAGTTAATTAGTCCCTTCATTGAGCATCTTCCTTAAAAAGTCCTTTGCTTGTCAGGAGCTATCAAAAAACTAACGTGAACGCGGAGAAATTTTGATTACTAACCAGTTAAAGTTTTTTAAGCGCTACGAGTTTACGCACCTGTGCCATATAGTCGGATCCCTTCCCGATAAACTAATCTGTTGAACTTAGTATTGCGAGAGAGATCTACGAGGCCAACAGGTTTTGACAGGCTGAAAAGCAGGTCACCATAGAAGCTAAAGAACCTCTCTGGCAAAATGCCTTCGACCGCCAAATCAACATCATTTGCCTCTCTATCTGGGTCGGCGCTTGAACCAAAGAGCAAAATCCCCTTGACCCCATACTGGCGGGCTATTTCCACGATTTTCACTTTATCCTGTTCCGAAATCATATCCTTATTCTATTAGACAGAGGCATACCTGTCAAAGGGAACTGTTTTAGACTAATTTTCGGCAGGAGGGGTCTTGCCTGTAAGCTCTGCTATTTGAAGCTGCAACTGCTTTAGTTCCTTAAGCACGCCGTATTTAGTGTTGAGGACCCAGTACCAAAGTTTTATTAATACCGTGCCTTCGTGGGCAATCAACACTACTACTGCTGAAAGAATCATTGCGTTGGTGTTTTTGGTTATGAGCAAATTAACAAGCAGGCCACTTATCCCACCAGCTATTATTATCACATCTATTAGCAGGAATGCCCACGTCAAGAGCTTGACCTTTTTCAATTTGCCTTCGAACATTTGTACTATCTCCTTTCTTAGAGTTTCTGCTTTGCCGGCGTCGAACTTGCCGGTCTGACTTAAGGTAACCTGTATTGTCTTTTCCAGTTCATCCATTTCGTTTTGCTCCCATAATCTCTCGCAGCTCGGCGAGCGTGCGGTGAAGGCGGGACTTTACTGTGCCTTCGGGAATGGCAAGGATTTCTGCAATCTCGCTGATATCAAAGTCCTGCTGGTATCGCAGCGAGAGCAGTGCGCGCTGGTCTGTCGGGAGTTTTTCAATCGCTGCCTTCAGAGATTCAATTTTTTCATTACTACCTTGTTCTTTGTCTGCATAGTTTTGGGCTTGGGTTGCCAAGCGGCTATTTAGCTGCGATTGCAACTGTTGCTTACGCACCCAATCCGCACATTTATTGTTCAATATGCTGAATGTCCAGCAAGAAAACAGGGTTGCATCTTGCAGTTTCGATAGCCCCTTGATAATTGCAACCCACGTCTCCTGAACAACATCCCAGGCAGCCGATTCAGACCTGGTCATCTGCAAGGCGTAATGCCATAGACGCTTTTGCCATTTTGCGACAAGCTCACTGAAGGCGTCCTTGCTGCCCTGCTGGCTTTTTAGTACAAGCAGCTCATTGTAAATCTGCTCTGGGCTTTTTGTTGTCATTGCACAATAGAAGTCGGACAAAGCATCAAAAAAGTTCCATCATTTTATGAAACTGACCCTAATTTGTGCCCGGAAGCAACCGTATAGAGCCGCTTTTTCGGCCTGGTATTGACGTGCGATGCAACAACCCTTCCAACAAAAATGATGTGGTCGCCGACAGAGGTATGCGATTCGAGCGTGCATTCAAAATTGGCCACGGCATCGGCTAAAAGTACCGAGTCGATTTTCCTGGCAGGCAGAGTTCTGCAATCGAATTCAGCGAATTTGTCGGTATCCCGGCCGGACCTTGAGCCGAAAAACAAAGCTGCCTCAGCCATCTGTGCCGATGGAAATGCGATGGTAAAGCATTTCGAGTGTCGGATGGTCTTGGTTGAGTAATGCGTTTTGGCCACCGCTATCGCCATCATCGGCGGCTCATAAGAAGCTATCATTGTCCAGCCGAGTGTAACGGGATTAGCTTTACCCTTCTTGTCTTTCGCAATCGCAATTATCACCTGCTCAGGATATTTGGTTTTTATGGCCTGTTCGTATTTGACCTGTTTTTGCATTGTCTTTCTCCCTAATGAGTTTTATATTTAGCGTAGAAAAACTGTTGTTAAGATTATATGACCCGTGTCAATTTTAACAAGCCCCGTTAGAAAAAGAAAATTGCTCGTCGCGGCGAAGGCCGCTGCCGCAGCTGGACAGCCCGACACGTTTTTCTAACGGGGCAAGGAGAAAAAGATGGACAGAATCGGCTTTGTAGGAAGCGGAAATATGGCGGAGGCCCTCATAAAGGGCATCATAACGGCAAAACTCTATGAACCTAAAAATATCTTTATAAGCGACATCAAACCAGACCGCCTCAGATTCATCGCCCAAAAATATAATGTTACTCCTGCAACTACTAACGCCGAGCTGGCCGCAAAGGTTGAAACCCTCGTTTTAAGCATCAAGCCCCAGAACCTGACCGATGCACTTAACAGCATAAAAGGCGCTACAAAAAAAGATGCCCTTATCATTTCCATCATCGCAGGAAAGCGAGTTGCCGCCATCGCCGCTATCCTCGGCGACATTCCGATAGTTCGCGTTATGCCAAATACTCCTGCTCTTATCGGTCAGGGAGCAACCGCACTTTTCGCCAACCAGAAGGCAAAGTCGATGCTCGAAAAAGCCAAGTTGATTTTCTCATCGGTCGGAAAGGCCGTGGTTGTCGATAATGAGGAGCTGATTGACGCGGTAACAGCAATAAGCGGCAGCGGGCCTGCTTATTATTTTCTTCTGATGGAAGAAATGATAAAGGCAGGTGTCGATTTAGGCCTGCCCGAACCAGTCGCCAAAGAATTGGTTCTACAGACCGCAAAAGGCGCAGGTTTCCTTGCTGTTGAATCTGACAAAACTGGCGAAGGTCCCGCTATTCTTCGCCAGAAGGTTACCTCGCCCGGCGGAACCACCGAAGCTGCACTAAAAATTCTCGCGGAAGGCAAATTCGGCCCCCTCATTGCCGCTGCTGTCAAAAAAGCCAGAGAACGAAGTCAGCAGCTTTCGAATTAACAGTTTGTAATTGATATCGCCCACAGTCTTCTTTGCCACAAAGGCACCAAGACACTAAGTCTATGATATATTTATTTTTTATCTTCGTGACTTTGTGTCTTCGCGGATGAAAAACCTGGTGGAACTTTTTGAGACCGCCGTTGTATAACTGGGTGGATAGTATCAGAGTTGTCGTCAATCGGGTCTGGCTTAACAGTGAATGAAAGAGAGACCATATCACAGGTTCTTAGAGGGAACGTTGGCGCATTTAGGCTGCTGGTGGAAAAATATCAGACTTCTATTATCAGATTTGCAGCGAATTTGCTCGGGGATAGCCATATTGGTGAGGATGTCGCTCAGGACGTCTTTTTCGCCGCCTATAAAAAGCTCGCTTCCTTTGACCCTGCAAGGAGTAATTTTTCAACGTGGTTATTTAGTATTGCCAGGAATAAGTGCATAAACGAAATGAAGAAAAAGAAAGTTGTTTCCGCTAATGAATTGCTGGGAAAGATAACAGCCAATAATTTATCCGATGGGATTGCCAACCAGGAATTGTTTGCTGAATTGGATAAAGCATTGCAAACCTTGCCCGGCAGACAGAAAAGGGCATTTATCTTTGCTGAGTTTGAAAATCTTCCTTATCAGGAAATCGCCCAGATTGAAGGCGTAAGAATTGGCACGGTCAAGTCAAGGATTAACAGGGCAAAGAAAAAACTGAGGGCTGCGCTCGAGATTTTTAATGTGGAGACTATATGAAAACTGAAGAGATTCTGAAGCTCTGGACAGATACGAAACTTCAGATTAACCCAGAGCGAGATTTCTCATCTAAAGTGATGAGCCGGATATACGAGTATGACCGGCAAAGAAAAAAACCTTTGTTCGATATAAGCAGGTTAGTGGAGATTGCCACCTCAAATCCGTTGACAAAGGCAGCGATGATTATAGGTGGAGCTGCAATAGGTGTTTTGAGAATTGTGTTTTTGCTGCGTACATTTTTATGGTGTTAAATGATGGAGATATAAAATGTTCACTCAGGAATCAGGATACAGGCACAAACGCAGACCCTTAGTAGCGGTTGTGCTTTCTCTTATGATGGCAGGATTGGGTCAGATATATTGCGGCAGGATAATAAGGGGTTTAGTCTTTGCCCTTCTTTGCACGGTGCCTTTTGCTGTTATCGCTGGCTTGTTTATTCACGAAGCGGCCGTCAAAGTCTCGTTCATGCTTGTAACGGCGTTTGTTTCAGTCGTGGGGCTGGTCGCAATAATAGATTCGTGGTATTTGGCCAAACATACGAAGCCGGACTATGAGTTAAAGGACTATAATCGCTGGTATGTTTATTTGCTTTTATGTCTAATCAATATGGGTGTTTCTGCCGCATACAGCTTGTATCTCAGGGTTAATTATATGGAGGCGTTCAGGGTTCCGACTACCTCCAATTATCCTACAATGGCGCCTGGCGACCGTTTTTTGGCAAACAAGCTCGCTTACAGGAGCAAAGACCCTAAAAGAGGCGACCTTGTAGTTTTTGTGAATCCGCAAAACAGGCGGGTCAATTTTGTCAAGCGGGTTGTGGCGCTCGCCGGTGACACAGTGGAGATTAGGGATAATGACCTTTATGTAAATGGGCAAAAACTTGAACGCACCAGGCTTGATGATTCGATATTGAGCAAAATCAAAATAGAAGTGCAGGGTAAAATGCTGGATGGAGACATATACGAAGAAACTAACAATGGTGCTAAATACAAAATCTTCTTAAAATCTGGAGCTGAACCTAAATCCGCTAATTTCGCGAAAGTAACAGTGCCTGATTATCACTGCTTTGTGTTAGGTGACAATCGTAATATGTCCGAAGACAGCAGGCACTTTGGTCCTGTCCCTCTGGCAACTATAAAGGGGAGGGCAGATTATCTTTATTGGCCGGCTAAGGACTGGTCACGGTTTGGGCGATTAGACCCCAAGTGAACGTGGTCTATATCTGCGTGTGATTTATTCAACTATAATCGCCTCGACGGGACATTCATCGGCGGCCTGCTGTATGGCGTCCTCATATTCGGCAGGAACTTCATCAACGATGACCTGTGCCCTGTCCTCGCCCATCTCAAAAACTTCAGGACAGGTATCGCAGCAAAGCCCGCAGGCAGTGCAGGTATCCTCAATACTCACTCTCATAATAAATCCCTTTTTTAGACTATTTACGCACAATTATTGCGTCCGATATGCGATAGTCAATAGGAAATTGTCCGCCCCTTGTCAAGCCCGTAGGCAAATTTTTTTTTGCTATTCGTGACTTATCGCCATAGGCAACTCCTCCGACCAGTCCGTCTTATTATCATATAGGTCGCGTGCCTTAACGCGGAAACACTGATACTGGTTAGGCCCCCCAATACAAACAGTATATGTGCAGGGCTCGCCCGGCGCAAATGAAAGCCAGCCCGGGCTGGAGAATCCGCTATCAGTAGTGCATTGGAAGAAATACTCTACAAATCCGCTCGCATCGTTGGCTTCTACCGCCGTCATCGTAGCCCAATAGTCAAAGGTTCCACCGCCTCCGTAAATCTGCTTCGGCTCACCGTCAGGAGCCCACTTCATCGGGTCAGGCTTCGGAGCTGTAACATCCACGCCAAGAGTCGTCGCGGAAGCAACAATAGACCAGGCGGTCTCCAGATGATTGCCCTTATTGCGGGCCTTCACTCTATACCGGTATTGAGTGCTTGAAGTCAGGCCTGTATCTTCCCACAGCGCCTGCACGCCCACTCCAAACGAAATCCAGCCGCTATTATGCTGCGGATGATTGACATCTTCAAAATAATAGTCCACGCCGCTGCCATCGGTCGATGTAGCAGTTGTAGCAACCATCGCAATCGAATAACCTGACGTTGCATAAGGCGGCGTTGCCCAGGTCGTAGGGTCAGGCGTCGGCGGCCTCGGAGTCGTTGCAGAAGCAACATTAGACCAGCCGGTCTCCAGAAGATTAACCTTATTGCGTGCCTTCACCCTGTACCAGTATTGAGTGTTAGGAGTCAGACCCGTATCCTCCCACCTCGCCTGCACACCCGTTCCAAACGAAATCCAGCCGCTATTGTGCTGTGGATGATTGACATCCTCAAAATAATACTCTACGCCGCTTCCGTCTGTCGACGTAGCAGTCGTAGCCACCATTGCAATAGAAGTATCTGACGTTGCATAAGGCGGCGTCGCCCAGGTCATTGGGTCAGGCGTCGGCGGCCCGGTTGTCTTTGCAGAGGCAACAATAGACCAGCCTGTCTCCAAAAGATTACCCGTATTGCGGGCCTTCACCCTGTACCAGTATTTAGTGTTAGCAGTTAAGCCCGTATCTTCCCACATCGCCTGCACACCAACCCCAAACGAAACCCAGCCGCTGTTATGCTGTGGATGATTTACATCCTCAAAATAATACTCCACGTCGCTGCCATCGGTTGTTGTAGCTGTCTTAGCCACCATCGCAATCGAATTAGGAGATGTCGCATAAGGCGGAGTTGCCCACGTCATAGGATTCGGCGTTGGCGGCCTCTGCGGCTTCCAGTTGGCACAAAGAACAGCAAAATCCTGAAAATCCACCGCCACATCTCTGTCGATGTCTTCAGCCAACGGCTTCTCATCAGATAACCACATCTGGGCTACAAGCATCAAATCGTTGTAATCAATCCATCCATCGTCATCTATGTCGGCAGCATTGCCAACCCTATTCGCAGACATACTCGCTTCGGGCGTTCCGCCATAAACACCCTGATTTATCCACCGGCCGTGCGGCCACAATTCCTCAGTCCAATCCGAATTTGGGTCGCCAGCGTCAATACAAGGGCTATTTACATCATCCTTAACCCAGCCCACCGAAGGCGGATTAGGATTCCATCTTCCCACTGCGGATTTAACGTGGTAATCACCATCAATCCAAAAGTCGTCGCTTGGGAACGGAGTGCCATTATTATCCCAATAGCCATCAATTACAAAAAGCGGATTCTCGATAATATCACCCTGGCCGATAGATGCGCCGCTACCAAAGTTGCCGCCCTGGTTCCAGAAGTCGTTGAATGAATTATTGCAAAAGCCGTAAATGCCGGCCGCCTTACCCCCACCAAATATTTCATTGAAGGCTATTATATTGTTCCACACATATCCGGTGCAATCGCGTATTGCACCACCATCGCCATCAACCACCCTGTTGCCCACAATAGTGTTGTTGTATATATAGCCGCTGCAACCATAAAGCCCTCCGCCATCGAAGCTACCATTTCCTGAAATAATATTATGACTGATGTTACCCTGACAACTATACAGACCGCCGCCCGCATAATTGGCCCTGTTTCCAGCGATAATATTACCGCTGATATTGCCGTTACAACCGTACAATCCGCCCCCATAAAAGAAAGCATAATTGTTTTTGATTTCGTTACCAGAGATTTCACCGTGGCAAAGATACAGGCCTCCTCCAGAACCGCCGATAGTCTGGGAGTTGTCTGAAATAATATTGTCGATTATCCTGCTATTTTGGTCTTGACACCCTGATATACCTCCATTGTTGTGCGATATTTCGTTGCGGGTGATAAGCCCGTTACAAGAATATATGCCTGCCCCGCCATTTAATCTTATCTTATTGTCCGAAATAATAGGCGCTGCACTGCTTAGCCCATAAATACCCTCGCCCGGACAATTTTTGATAACGTTCTTGGAAATTGTCGGCGAACTGCCGTAACAGTTGATACCTCCTCCGGTGATGGTAAAACCGGTTATTATCGAGTTATTACCCTCTCCAGCATCAAATCTTACGCTCTCGCCGGAGCTGACACTGATTTTCGTTGACGCCACAATAATTTGATTGTCCGGGTTCGTGCTGGTAATAGTAACAGCCCTGCCATTGAAAACAAGGTTCTGAGTGTAAGTGCCGGGCTTAACCAGGATAGTGTCACCATTCGAGGAGGCGTCTATCGCATCCTGGATTTTAGTAAAGTCCGCGCCGCCATTGCAATTAACCGTCCAGACTCTCGCTCGACTCCTGGCCGGATAGACCACCACCGCCAGCACAAATGCAAAGGTAAAAATAAATTTTTTCATAATTCTTTCCCTATAACCTCCAGTCTCCTATGACTTTATTTAATCATATTTTACCACAAAAATTATTCTATTTCAAGCTAAAAAGACTATTTTTTAGCTTCTGACAGCAGGAAATTTCGGTCTAAAACCCCCCTTATATCGAAAAAACCCCCTTTTTCGGACTAACCCCGCACCAATTGAACTGGTGGCACGGCCATCTCCCTCGACTTTGCTCGGGACGGTGAGCCTGTCGAACCGTTGGCCGTGTCTTCACCGAAGGTTCACGGGGGCTTCGACTGAGCTCAGCCGAATGTCCTGGAAGCCCATGCCACAATTGGTGCGGGGCTAATCGTTTTTGCCGTATAGCCACGCTGCATCGCTGAACCGATAATCCACAATCTCATCAGGCTTAAAAAACAGCCTGATTTCACGCTCCGCAGCCTCTGGGCTGTCCGAGCCGTGAACGAGGTTGTATCCCTTTGAGCAGCTAAAATCCCCCCGGATGGTTCCGGGCTGGGCATCAAATCCAAATGTAGCTCCCATCATTTTACGGACCATCTCGACAATACCTTCCGCCTCCCAGGCCATCACAAACGATGGCGATGAAGAAAGGTGTCGCACCAGGCCCTCGTAAAAAGGCTTACCTTTATGAACAGCATAAAGCCGTCTGGCAATCCGCAGCGGGATTCGCATAAATTTCGCAGCAACTAACTTCAAACCCTTGCTTTCGAATCTTGCGATTATCTGCCCTGCTAAATGCCGCTGTATGCCGTCAGGCTTGATGATGATTAGAGTGCGTTCTAACATTCGTATCGCGTCGCGAGTAGCTGGTATTTCGTTGCGGTCAGGTTCAGAATAAAGGAAAAAGAAGTCATAACCTGCCGTAAAACGGCAGGCTAAATATTGATACTAACTGCTGGACGCTATCTTCAGATTCCTTCCGGGACAATATAAATCTCAACTCGCCTGTTTTGTGGGTTGCCTTTTTTGTTAGGTGCGTTCGGCACAACAGACCGATACTCCCCAAAACCGCGAACGCTCATCCGCTTCTGTTCAATATTGTTTGCCGCCATCACATCCAACACGGCTATTGCCCTGTCGGCTGACAAATGCCAGTTAGTCGGATGCTGTGCGCGTGTCTCGGGCTTGAGAATCGGAATATCGTCGGTATGCCCGGCAACTATAATATCGAACTTCTTGCCCTCTTCGGAGTTCAGAATCCCGCTAAGCGATTTGACGGCTTCCACCGCCGTAGGTGCCACCTTGTCACTACCCTTCTCAAAAAGCAGGTCCGCCTTGAACTTAACTATCCCTGTGTTCGGGTCGAAGCTGACCAACTGCTCATTGGCCTTTGCAAAATCCTCCAGCTTGGCGCTGAGCTCAATAGGCAAAGGCGCACCTAAAAGCAGCCGTTTCTGCATCGAGGCAATTAACTCCTTCTTCTTGGCAAGGTCCTCCTCGAGCGCAGCAATTTTCGCCTGCAGTGTCTCTACCTCAACTCCGCCTTTCGCTTGCGCATCAGCAAGCTGTCTCTTGAACTGTTCAATCTCCAGATTAGCAGCCTGAACCTGACTTTCAAGCTCCGCTATCCGTTTTCGCTGGGTGTCGTTCTGGATTTTTAGGTCTTTTAGCTGCGACGACTGGCAGCCGGTTGCCAACATTACACAAGCACATACAATAAAAACCCACCCAAGCCAAGAAAGTTTTAGCGCCCGCATTATTAACTCCTTTCCAAAATTCCAAATAATATCCTTTGACCTTCTTAGAATCTTTTGTTCATCATTCCTTGTTTGTTATCTATGAACTACGAACTAACTACTATAAACTATATTTCACCTTGCCTTGCCAGTCAAATAAAACAGATTCCCAGCAATCCGTCAAGCATAAAGTTAAGAAAATTGGATAGGATTTAGAATTGATAACTCAGAACGTAGAATTCAGAATCACGAACCGCAAATCACAATTAAAAAAGCCGTAAGCTGGCTGCTTACGGCCTGTCGGTTAAAACCTGTATTTTTAGAATTAGAAAAAGATTTCATACGGGATTAAGGCGGCGGACGGATGTGAGACGGTCCAAGAGGTTTTCTTGAAAGCTCGTTCTGGTCTGCCGGCTGGTGATTGAGCTTGCCTGTCGGTTCCCACGCAATCCAGCAGACCGACAAGGTGAAAATTACTCTCCAGACTCCGCTATAAGAGTGTTTTACATTCATAATTTATTCCCCCAAAGCTCATTTGTTTTATCGGCTCAAAATGAATATTTCCCTTAATTGAAGCCTTACCCCAAGCCGGTTTGGAATGTCGAAATTGGAACTCAGAATGTAGAACTAATCACTACTGGTTATATGCAAAACGAAAGTGCACCACCCTGAATCGGCGTTTTCAATACTGATAATGGCTTTTTAATGGTTACTTTGTTCTTTCGGTCAGGGCCATTGCCAACTGGCAAAGGATGTCAGCTTTTTTGTCAAAGGGTTTCAAAGCCGCCAGAGCCTCATCGGTCAGCCTTCTCTCCAGTTCCTTCGCCTTTTTCATTCCCACCACCGCCGGATACGTGCATTTGGCTGCCCTCGCATCCTTACCGGCGGTCTTACCCAACTGCTCACTCGACCCAGTTACATCGAGGATGTCATCTGCTATCTGGAAGCCCAGGCCGAGCTTTAATCCGTATTCACACAGACACTCGTATTCCTTCTTCCCTGCGCCGCCGCAAATAGCCCCCATTGCAGCCGCACATCGAAACATCTTAGCTGTCTTATTGAGATGAATATACTGCACAATTTCTTCGTTGCCTGTGTTTCCCTCGGCTTTTAAGTCCGCCATCTGGCCCGCGACCATACCGCTTGGTCCTGCCGCCTCCGCAAGCTCGCTAATCAACCTCGCCGCAATAGCCGGGTCGTCAATTTCTTTTGCCAGAATCTCAAACGCGAGCGTCAAAAGGGCGTCACCCGTGAGAATTGCTGTCGCCTCATCAAAGGCCTTATGGCAGGTCGGCAGCCCGCGCCGAAGGTCGTCATTATCAATTGCAGGCAAATCATCGTGAATGAGCGAATAAGTATGGACCATCTCGATGGCTGCGGCAGCTATCTGGGCATTGCGGTTTATTCCAGCCGAGGGCTTGCTGACAACTTCGCAGCACCACAATACAAGTGCTGAGCGTATGCGCTTGCCAGGTGCAAAAAGCGTATAAGACATTGCCTCCTTCAAGTGGTCATTTATTTGCCTGGAGGATAGAAGCTGCTTTAGAACGTAATTAATGAATTGCGCTTGTTTGCGTAATAGCGTATCGAAATCCGATTCGACCGCCTCAATTGCTGACATAAATAGTTCCTTTGTGAATGCCTGGCCCTGCACTATACGGTGCGGTTCATCTTTGTAGGCAGATTACTTTCACACGACGTAGCACGGGCTTCCAGCCCGTGCAAACACGGCCAAGATGGCCGTGCTACTTTCTTTACCTACAAACGTGAAACACACCCTGCATCATACGGTGCGGGGTTGCGTTTTTTGACCCTGCTCCGTATTATATTCATTGTCGCAAACTTTTATAGCAAATTATGAACGCAAATATGATTTTAATTCTGTCCAACATTGCCTCCGGAAAAGAAAGACTGCCGTCAACAGAAAACCAACGAGGTGCGATTCATCTTTGCAGGTAGATTATTTTCACACGATGTAGCACGGGCTTCCAGCCCGTGCAAACACGGCCAAGACGGCCGTGCTACTTTTTTTACCTGTAAACGTGAAGCACACCCAAACCAACGATTCAGAGGAATTTATGGTTGACTGCGGTAAAGATTGTTTGTAATGTCATAGTTGGCTATTATATTTTTGGTTAAAAGGTGAAATTGCTGAATAGCGTATAGGAATGTGGTTCAAGAAATGCAGTAAATCGGTATTTGTGGAGTTCCCTTAAAGACGCGGATTTTTAGTTGACCCCGTTAGAATGGAAAGCCGTTTTTCTCCCGTAAGGGATGGCTGACGCCATAACGGGGTTGAGGAGAATTATTATGGGCACAGTAAACGAAATTTTAGGATTGGCCCTTTTGTTTGTTTTGATATTGCTTTTGCCGTCGATTCGCATAATCGGGCCAACAGAAGTCGGCCTGGTGACAAAAAGGTTTTCTTTCAAGAAACTTAGAGAGGATAACCCTATCGCGTTTAAGGGAGAAGCCGGTTATCAAGCGGATTTGCTGATGCCCGGCTGGAGGATTAAGCTCTGGGTCTTGTATTCTGTGAAGAAATTTCCGTGGGTCCAGATTCCGGCTGGCCAGATTGGTGTTGTGATTGCTCAAGTTGGTCAACCTCTGCCGATAGGCGCAAAATCTGCTGCCTACAAAAATGAATTTGGCAATTTTACCGGCCTAAAACATTTTATTGAGAACGGCGGACAAAAGGGCGTGCAGAGACCCGTTTTTTCTCCTGGAACATTGGTTCCAATTCACCCGGTTGCTTTTTTGGTGCTCACGAAAGATAAGACATACGGTGTTCCAGTAGCCCCTGAGTTTCAAAGGTTAGCGGATAAAAGGGGGTTTCTGACACCCGCGTCGTTTGGCCTTGACCCCGGGCGATTAAATGTTGTGCGAATAGAACCTCAGCCAAGTAGAAGCGAGGATGGTCACTTAACTGATATTGTTGGGATTGTCGCAACATACGAAGGCCAGCCTTTGCCTCCGGGTAGTATTGCCGGCAGATTAGAAGGTTTTTCTGACATTGAAAAATTAGAAAGCCAGGGAGCTAATAATTCGCAGCTCATTGAGGCGGTGCTTGGAAGTCAAAATGAAAAGCATAATAACTACCAGGACTTGCAAGCGTTTCTGGATAGTGGCGGCAGAATTGGCCTTCAACATGACCCTCTGCTTTATGGCGCTTACAACCTCAATCCCTTCCTTGTTTCTGTAGAGCTTGTTCCAATGTTGGTTGTTGAGCAGGGAGAAGTGGCTGTCATTAAGTCGTATGTTGGTTTGGTTCCTGAAGACACATCCGGCGTCGAGTTTAAGTTCGGAACTTTGGTAAAGCCGGGACATAGAGGCATCTGGGAAGAGCCACTTAGAACTGGAAAATACCCCATAAATCCTCATTGTTATCAGGCAGAAATTGTTCCAACGTGCATACTGACGCTTAACTGGGCAGAAGCTGTTTCTCAAGCTCACAAGTTAGACCAGCACCTAAAGTCGATAGTCGCAAAAAGCTGCGAGGGATTTGTATTTACAATTGACTTGCAGGTACAGATTCACGTGGCTGATACAAAAGCTCCTAAAGTTATCTCTATTGTTGGAAGTATGGCTAATCTGGTCAGTGAAGTGTTGCAGGCGGCTGTTGGAAATCATTTTAGAGACAAGATGCAAAGCATGCCTGCTGTAAAATTTATCGAGACTCGTCAGAAAGTTCAGGAAGAAGCTTATGAACATATCAGAGGAAAGCTTGAGGATTATGAAATAGAAACAAAAGGCGTCTATATCCAGGATGTTATTCTTCCTGAAGCTCTCGTTGCGGTATTAACCGACAGGGAAATTGCTAACCAGCAAAAAGCAACATTTAAAATGCAAAGAGAAGCTCAAGACCAGCGAATTGAAACAGAAAAGGCAAGAGGTACTGCTGACATGCAGGCTGACCTTGCCAAGTCTCAGGTAGGCATTCAGATAAAAACAAACAATGCTAAAGCCCGGGAGGCTGAAGGCGGAGGTGAGGCCTCTTACATTGAAAAAACAGGTAAGGCACAGGGCGCACAAGTTGAGGCCGTTGGAATGGCGAGAGCCAAGGCTTATAGGGCCCAGGTTGAAGCATTAGGACAGATGCCTACGGCCTTAGTAAACGTTGCATCTGTGCTTTCTGATGGTAAAGCAAAGTTTATGCCTGATGTATTGGTTACTGGCAGCGGAGGCAGTATTGATGGATTAGCTGCTGCGCTCGTGAAATTTTTCAATACTCAGTCCCGTGAGGGATGGCCAAGTCCATCAGGACAAAAAACCGTTGCCCAAACTGAACCAGCATAAAAAGAATCCCGACAAGTCGGGACTGGTGAACACGTAACTGTCTCAAAACTGTCACTCTGAGTCCGGCACAACGGCTTTGCTGGCTATTGTATTATATTTACCCAAGTTATGAACTCCAGTATGTTTTTAATCCTGGGCACCACTGCATCAGGCAAGGGGCAATTAGCTTTTGACCTGGCCCAAAGCCTCGGTGGCGAAATAATCAGTATTGACTCGATGAAAGTCTATCGGCGAATGAACATCGGCACTGCAAAACCGCCTCAACAAGCCCGCCAGTGTATTAACTACCATTTAATCGACATCGTTGAGCCGTCCGAATCCTTCAGCGTGGCAGCTTTCCTCGATGCTGCTCTTGAGGCAATAGAGCAGATAAAAAATCGCAACAAGCCCATCATCGCGGTCGGCGGAACTGCTCTCTACTTAAAGGCCCTGTTATATGGCCTTTTCAAGGGTCCAGGAACCGATGAACAGCTCCGTGAACAATTGCGAATGCGAGCGCAGACCGAAGGCCTGGCAAAACTGCACAGCGAGTTAACAAAAATTGACCCGGCAGCCGCCGACCGCATCAGTCCCAATGATGCTAAACGTATAATACGTGCCCTGGAAGTATATCAGTTAACAGGTGAACCCATCTCCAGCTTCCAGAAACAGTGGGCTGCTCCACAGACGAAGGACGAAGGACGAAAGACGAAGGACGAATGGACGATAGTTGGGCTGCGAAGAGAAAAAACCGACACTAACAGCCGAATAAACAAACGGGTAAAAAAGATGATTGCGGATGGCCTCGTTGATGAAGTTAGTCGGCTGCTGGCTGAAGAAAAACCCCTGAGCAAACAAGCTCGATGTGCAATCGGCTACGCTGAGATAATCAACTATCTGGCCGGCCGGCAAACTTTGGAGGATGCGATCGAGCTTATAAAGAAAAACACCCGCCGTCTGGCCAAAGGTCAGCGAACCTGGTTCAAAACCTTCAAAAATGTCCACTGGCTCGACATCGCCCCCGATGACCCGCCGGAAAAAATCTTTAACCAGGCAAAATCTCTATTAAGGAACGCAGCCGAAAGTTGATTTTTGACACCATATCAGGTAAACTCATAACGGTAAGTTAGATGCAAATGAATGAGATGCAATTATGGATATAGAAAACTTGAAGGCAACGCTCGATAGGTTAAAGGCCCTGCCCAAGGAAGCTGAATGGGTGGGGTTTAAGACAGCCGATACCAATTTCGATTTCGACTGTGGGGTTTGTGAAGGTTGCCAAAAAGTATTGGATAATATCCGTCTATGTCGCTATACTGATTATTGTGTCGATGGCAGCCTTACTTTCTTGTTATCCATAAGGGATTTATCGGAAGGTTGGTATGTTTTTGCTTACTGTTCATCGAAGTTGGCTGCCTGAAAAATGCGAAAGTTAGCTATTAAAATAAGCCGAAAATAATAAAAGTTATATTACCGGTAGTAAAATGTTGTTTGAATGGTTGTCATTGCGAGGTCTGTGAAGTCCACCTGTAATATTGCTGCCGTTGGATTTTAGATTGCTTCGCCCACCAAACAACGGTGGGCTCGCAATGACGTTTTGTTAGACGCTATGAGTATCGTAGGAGAATTAGTGTGAAGGCGAATGATTTACGGACAGGTATGGCTGTCACTCTGGATGGTAAGCTATATATATGCGTTCAGGCAGTTCACGTGACGCCTGGAAATTTGCGCGCGTTTGTGCAGGTTAAACTGCGCTGTCTGGCGGACGGCATAATAATCGAAAAACGGCTCCGCTCTACCGAAGAGCTCAACGAGGCATTCCTGGACAAACGTGATATGGAATATCTTTACTCTGACGGTTCGGGCCACGTCCTTATGGATAACCAATCCTACGACCAGGTTAATATCCCTGCTGATTTGGTCGGGGACTCCGTAAATTTCCTCAAGCCCAATACGCCTTTGACCACTTTGATATACGAAGGGAACATCGTTGCGATAGAGCTGCCGAAGGTGGTTGAGCTGACGGTTGCAGAAACAACTCCGATGCCCAGAGGCGCGACAGCGACGAATCAAATGAAAGAAGCTGTTCTTGAAACGGGGCTGAAGACCCGCGTCCCGCCTTTTATTGAAGTCGGCGAAGTTGTCCGTATCAGCACCGAAGACGGCTCATACGTCGCCAGAGCAAAATAGATTGACAGACCTTGTGTTTAACCAAAGGCTTTGCTATGCGGCTGTGGCGTTTTTCTGTCCGCAGCCTATCAATGTATAACTTTATTGAGGGGATAGGTGATTACGCCTGAAGCGCCGGCGCGTTTGAGGGCGGGGACGAGGGTGCGTTCGATTTTGTCATCAATAATCACTTCCAGTGCGATGTAATCGGGGTCAGCCAGACTCGAAATGGTCGGGCTTTTTTCAGCAGGGAGAATCTTCAAGACGCGGTCGAGGTCTTTCTTTCGGACGTTCATTTTCAATCCCACTTTGTTGCGGGCCTCGATAGCAGCATTAAGCAATATATAGATGTTTTCTATCTTTTCGCGTTTGAATTTATCCTGCCAGGATTTTTTATTGGCGATAAGCCGAGTTGTAGATGTTATCACGGTATCAATTATCCGCAGGTTATTTGCGAGCAGGGAGGCACCGGTCTCGGTAAGCTCCACTATAGCATCGACAAGGCGGGCCTTTACCTCGGTAGAGCCCCAGCTAAACTCGACCTTTACGTCGATGTTTTTATCTGCGAAGTATTTTTTTGTTACATTGACCAGCTCGGTTGCGATGATACCGCCGTGCAAATCAGCAGGCGACTTGACCTTTGATTCTTCAGGAACGGCCAGGACCCATCTGGCAGGGTTGCTGGTAGTTTTACTATACGGCAGTTCGCAGACATCCACGACATCGCAGCTACTTTCCATTATCCAGTCATAGCCTGTGATGCCTGCGTCGAGGACGCCGTCCCCGACGTATTTGCCCATTTCCTGGGCCCGCAGCATTACAAGATTGATTTGCTCATCATCAATTCGAGGCAAATAGCTTCGTTCGGAGTCGAGGATGTGGAAGCCGGCTTTGCGGAAAAGTTTAATCGTTGCCTTTTGCAGGCTGCCTGAGGGAATACCTAATTTTAATATCTGTTCTGGCATCTTAAACCTTAAAAAAAGTTGTTTCGTTTTTATGTTTCAATTTCCTTCTTTACTGCTTCAGTTGATGCTCTCGGTTGTGTTTTGCAAGCAGCTTTTTTCCTTTCCGTGCTTCTCTTGCTGGATTCGCTCGCGCGGCGCAAAAGGGTATAAAACTCATAAGCGTTTGGAGCCGGGGTCTGTTTAGCCAAAAAGCCTGCTATCTGTTCCTGGTCGGCGTTGGGGTTAACCAGCTTGTTGTATCTTAGGAACTCAATCATTGTTTGTGTCAGCGGTATAGCGTGCCCCTGCAGCGCAGTAAGCATACAATAATCGACCACAAAGCGGCTGATATCATCTATTTTTTCGATGACGTGTCTGGCCGGGCGCTTACCGATTTTCTTCAGGGCCTCCAGACTAATTTTGTGGTATCCGTCAAATATAGCTTTCAAAACTTTGATAAGTGACGAAGCTATAGCTCGTGTAACGGATGAGCTTTCACCAAGGGCTTCGATAATCTCTTTAGGTCGTGAAACACGCAAATCGTTCAAATCAACAAAATGTTCATCCAATCTTTTCATCGCAGCTTGAGCGTCCGCCTCAGTTATATTCTCGGCAATGATTCCGTAAACCAGTGCGTCCACAGGCTCATTATAGACAACATTTCCAACTTTCGGATATTTAAGTTTCAGTGAGCGATATAACCGCAGCACTTTCTTGGAATATTCCTTACTATTTTTCATAAAAGCCTTAAAAGGAAGATAGAACTATTTACCATTTTAACAATTCATTGCTCGGGTGTGTTAATGTGCCGGTCTTTCTTTTCCATTTCACTGATTGCCTGGTCTATAAGCTTTATAGTTTCCAGTGTTTTTTTGAATTTGTCATCTTTGTAAAGATGCAAAACGGGACAGAATTTAATCTGGAGCTTATCAGCCAGCAGAGATTGTATTCTGCCCTTTGCGTGCTCTATTGCAATGAAAGTTTTGTCCTCTGCTACACAATTTTTGCCCAGGATGCTAATATACACATTGGCACTGCGTAAATCAGCAGCTACATCAACCCTCGTAACGCTCACCAATCCTTCGATACGAGGGTCGTTAAGATGATTGCGGATAGCATCGCTGGTTGATTCCTTTATCATGCGAGCTACCCTTTCCTGCCTTCGGGTTGTCATAATTAGCTATAAATATTTAGTCATTAGTGTTAGCGCCGTGAAAATCGAAACGTGTGCTCAATCCGTCCCGCCAGGTTATGGCGGATTGCCTGCTTGGGCCAGGCCCAAGCAATTTACTTGCTACCGATTGACGGCTGCTATTGAAGAGTTCTGGCTACCTTAATGATTTCGTAGAATTCAAAAACGTCATCGAGTTTAATATCGTCAAATCCTGCTATCTTAATGCCACATTCCAGGCCTGCTTTGACTTCACGGGCATCATCCTTGAAATGTTTGAGGGACTCGATACTGAGGCTGTCTTTTAGCACAATGTTGTCACGTATCAACCGCGCCCTGGAATTTTTATTTACTTGTCCGCTGCTAACGTAGCAGCCGGCCACTGTGCCGATGCGTGAAACTTTGAAGGTTGCCCTGACGGTCGCCCTGCCGATAATTTTCTCCTGCTCTTGTGGCTCAAGTAAGCCGGTCATAGATTTTTGCAGGTCTTCGGTTATGCGATAGATAATGTTGTAGAATCTTATCTCAACGCCTTTGGTTTCTGTCATTTTGGCTACGTGTTCTTCGGCAACCACGTTAAAACCAATTATGATGGCGTTTGACGCCTCAGCGAGCACAACGTCACCTTCTGTAACGCCGCCGGTTGCTGCGTGCAGGATATTAATCTTTACTTCATTGGTGCTGAGCTCAGAAAGATATTTCTTGAGGACATCGACAGAACCCTGCACATCCGCGCGGAGGATAAGACTCAATTCTTTGGTCTTTCCGGCTTCCATCTGAGTAAACAGGTTATCGAGAGTTACCTGTGTGCGTGTGACAAGCGAGTTTTCTCTCAAACGAGTCTTATTTTGCTCAGCGGCGGCCTTGGCTTTATTGATGTCGTCCAGGCGGTAGAACCTGTCACCTGCCTGGGGTACGCCGTCCAGGCCCGTTATTTCAACCGGCATAGGGCTTGTAGCTGTTTTGATGCTTTTGGTGAAACTGTCTTTCATTGATTTGACTCTGCCGTAGGTTGTGCCGGCCAGTATTACGTCGCCCTTATCGAGGTGTCCTTCCTTAATCAAAAACGTTGCTACCGGGCCGCATTGTTGCGATATTTTGGCTTCGACGACCCATCCTGTTGCCGGGATTGTGTCGTCGGTTTTAAGCTCAAGCAATTCAGAGACGTAATCGAGGGCTTCGAGCAAATCATTTATGCCCTGACCTGTAATGGCGCTGGTTTTCACAACTTCCGTCTGGCCTCCCCATTCGGTCGGCGCGAGGCCTTGCTCAGCGAACTGAGCATAAATACGATTTATGTCGCAGCCGGGCAGGTCTATTTTGTTTAATGCCACGATAATTGGAACTTTCGCAGCTCTGCTGTGAGCAATTGCCTCAATGGTTTGGGGCATTACGCCATCGTCGGCAGCAACCACCAGCACAACGACATCAGTCATATTAGCGCCTCTGGCCCGCATAGCTGTAAATGCCTCGTGTCCAGGGGTGTCGAGGAATGTTACCGTTTTGCCGTCCCAGGTAACCTGGGATGCACCAATGTGCTGGGTGATGCCGCCTGCTTCGTGGGCAGCTACTTGCGTCGAGCGAATTTTATCAAGCAGGCTGGTTTTGCCGTGGTCAACGTGGCCGAGCACCGCAGCGACGACGCCGCGTTTTTTGAGATTGGTTTTAGAACGTTGCTCGAATTCCTGTTGTATTTGTTCCTCCAGAGTGGTTCTCTTCTGCACTACCAGCTCGGTATCGAACTCAAGTGCAATCAGCTCAGCAACATCCTTTGCGATAGGCTGATTGGCTGTGGCTATTACGCCGTGCTGCATCAGCTTGCTGATAATGTCGGACGATTTAACCGCCAGAACTGCGGATAAATCCTTTACAATAATCGGCTCGCTGACGAGAGCTTTTTGAGGTCTGACAGCAACAGTAGTTTCGCGTTTGGTTTTTGCAGCGATTTTTCGCAGAGGTCTTAACCTCATTCCCTCGCCGCCAGCGGCAATAAGTCGGGCTTGCCTTTCTTCGATATCCCTTTGACGCCATTTCAGAGTTGATTTGGGTCTTTTTGCAGTATCAACGTCCTGCTCGCCTCGCTGTCGCCCATGGGTCTTGTCTTTGATTCGCTTTGGCGGCCGCTTCTTATCTTTGGTAGAAACCTGGGCAAATTCGTCCCGCTCATCCTGGTCATACATTAACGGCTCGGTGATAGGCAGGTTGTATCTTTCTCTCGATTTGGGTTTGGGTCGATATACCGGCTCAGGCGCCTCAATCCGAACAACTTTCGGGCCGGTCAGGCGAGCCGGTGCCGGCTTTTTCAAAATTGGACCTGCAGGCATTATCACTTCCGGCTGCGGCTTTTTCGGCTCAACAGTTACCTTTTGTTCCGCCGGCGGCTGCTCTATTACCGGTGCTGGAGGTGGGGCGCTGACTTTAGGTTCCTCGGCGGTTGCCACCGCTGCTATTTGTTGCTCAACCGGTTTAGCCTCTGCTACAGCGGGCGGCATTTCCACCGGCTTAACAGGCTCGGCCACTGGCTCCGGCTGCTCAGCTTTCTTGACTTTTACTTCGGGCTGTTTGCGCTTGGGCTTCTTTTTGATTCGGACCTTTGCCAAATTCACCTTCTCTGCGGTCTCAACCGTTGTGACGTTCTCGCTCTCGCTAAACCACTCGCGAATGGTGGCTGCCAGGCCTGCTGATATCACTGCCATATGGTTCTGAACGTCCAGACCTTCATTCTGGCACTTCTTGACGATAGCCGTGCTTTTTACACCAAGTTCCTTGGCCAAAATATAAACTCTTGTAGTAGGCAAAATAATCTCCAATTCTGCAAGGTCTTTTCTGACGGCTATTGCCCGAGCTTCTAAAAAAGCTTTTCCGTAGCCGGCAGTCGGGCAAAAAGGACCTTGCTTATTGTTGATTATCAACTATTTTTGCTTGCTGCTGCAGAATACTTTCTGCCTGTTTTTGTTTTGGTTCGGTAGCCAAAAGCTTCACTTCTTTTACCGCTGCAGCAACCAATCTTTCAGCGAGCTCAGGGTCAAATTTCAGTTCATTGATAAGAGGCTCAACACCTACATCATCGAGGTCCAGAATGGATATAACACCCAGAGCTATCAGCTTGTCAACCAGAGCATCATCGGCACCATCAATACCCTTGACACAGTTTGTTAATCGTTCAATGCCCTGATTGTATTCGTCCGGCGTTAGTATATCGATGTCCCAACCAGTCAATCGTGCAGCTAATCGAACGTTCTGACCGTGCTTTCCTATAGCCAAACTAAGCTGGTCTTCTTCGACAACTACGGTTGCGCGTCCCAGTTCAAAACAGAGGGCAACTTCGCTGGCCTTTGCCGGCATCAGCGCATTTGCCACCAGGACCTGGGATGACTCGTTCCAGCGGACGATATCTATTTTTTCGCCGCCGAGCTCGTCAACTATGTTCTTTATTCTGCTGCCTCGTACTCCAACACAGGCCCCCACGGGGTCAACCTTCTCATCGTATGAGATAACGGCGACTTTGGTTCGGTAGCCTGCCTCTCTCGCTAGCGCCCGTATCTCAATGATTTTTTCATTAATTTCCGGCACCTCCAGCTCAAACAGTCGGCGTATAAAGTCAGGATGAGTGCGAGAGAGAATGACTTTGACCTGGTTTGAAGTTTCCTTTACATCAAGAATCAGGCATCGAATTCTTTCGCCGGGCTTATGCGTCTGGCCTGCTATCTGTTCGCCTTTTGGTATATATCCTTCGGTCCAGTGGTCCAGATTTACAATGAGCGCCCCGCCTTCATATCGGACGACCGTGCCACTTATGATTTCGCCTTTTCGCTGGCTGAATTCGGTGTAGATACTATCCCGCTCATCTGCCCGTATTTTCTGTATCATCACCTGTTTGGCAACCTGGGCGGGAATTCGACCGAGCTGTGTTATATCAATCTGTTTATTATCTTTGAAGGCAGTAATTTGTCCTGTTTCGCGGTCGATATGAACCGCTATATTTCCTTGCGGCTCGCCAAAATGCTTTTTCGCCGCCGAGACCATAGCCTCTTCGAGGTCTAAAAATATCGCTTCCTTGTCGATATTCTTATCTCTTGCGATATTGTCCACAATTCTCAGCAATTCCTGGTTCATCATTCTTTCTCTTTTTTTTGTTGCAACAAAAGCAAAAAAAAGTGGAAACCTTCCGAAGTTTCCACCTCTCAAGGTGAGCCGCCATAGAAGCGGACTCACGACACGCCAGAACGAACGAAGTTATACTACTTTACACTTATACTACATCATTCTGCCTCCGGTAGTAGAAACCTCGTTTATTTCCGGATATCCGAAGCAGAAACACTGATTCTCAAGCCATCTGAACAAAGCGCGGCTGCGCAGCCAAATTGTCCATCTACCGTGCACTGTCCGTTAATCCTGTCAAAATTGCTTTAAGCATCTCTACGGTAAAGTTAGCTTTGGCAGCCGATAATCATTATAGCCAAACTCATTATAATAATCGTCAAAGGCGTTAATAGCAATAATTTTCTTATCAAATTTCTATGATTTTTGGTGTATCAAAAGCCTGCTAAATACCTGCAACGGCTCCTAAACCGCAAAAGTCTTTGTAAAAATCGCATTTTTTGCAGGCAAATGGCTTTTTCAGATTCCCATATAATAATTAGTTTTTTCACCATTTTAGCCAAGTTTGCCAAATTCTCTTGTTTTTATCGGTCGGCTTGGCTGGGTTTATCTTTGGGTTCAACCATGACCAACGGCAATTATTTTTACCGGTTCTGGATGACATCCTTAACTTCTGTGATAAGTCTCTTTGAGATACCCCATATAGGGGGCAGGATTCATCCTTGAGTCCTCCAAAAAAGACCTAATGGTTTCTGGATGACTCAATTTTTTCAAGGGTTTTTTGGTCGCGGCCTGGTTTTTCCCCCCAACTCCTGCCATATTGCCTTTGGCTCCCTATAGCACCTATCAGTAATACATCTAATCCTCACAAGGGGGATACGATGTTTCCTTCCTATCCCACGCTAAAACTCAGAGCCTGTGAGAAACGCGGGCTAACCATTTTTCCATCGTAAATTTACCCAACTGTTCAAAAAATTTCTAATGGCGTAAGCCATCCCTGACGGGATTGAGTTAATAAGTGTGCAGATGATGGTTTGACTTGCACGTTATTTTTGTTGATTGCACTGCCAGTTTCGCTAAAATTCTACAAATTGTTTCGAGCGAAACCTGAACGAAAAGAAGTTTAAGGAAGAGGTGAAATGGTAGGTGGTGCGAACAGGCCTCAGCTTCCAGCAGGATGTGCAACGTGCAAAAGTAACTATAAGTGAGACATTTATAAGATAGTGCAAGTAACCTTGTTGCGATGCCGAACAGCTTATCACGCAGGGTGAGCTTCCTGAGAAAAAGGTATCTTATGCGATTAATTTTGGTTGATAGATTCGAGGAAATTAGAAGAAATTTTTATCCCATTGCATTAAACCGTCCATTGTGGGAGCTGCGATGCGGCATAAGCTCGCTCTGCGAAAAACTTATAGCTAAGACGGGCGCAAACAACGTGGCTTACTTTGTGCCCGACTACATAGCTGAAGCATATCGCTCAAAAGTAAAACATCCGGTCAATGACCTGTCTATCTTAAACGAAAACGACCTGCTTATCGTGGACCCACTGGTAAAGTGTCAGGACAGTAGCACGGCCATCCTGGCCGTGAAGACCAGACACGGCCAGGATGGCCGTGAAGACCAGACACGGCCAGGATGGCCGTGTTACAAAAACGAGGTCGGCCTTGACCAGGATGGAAGGATTCTGTATGCCCGCATAACTTCGGGTGATTTGAAAGGAATTGTGGCCAATGATATTGTTGAGTTTTTGGAGGCAGCCAGAGCAAAGTTGCCCAATGTATTGTGCACACTTAAAACGTGGCGATATATCTGGGAGCTTATCCTGGCCAATGCTGAGCAGATAACCGAAGACTTTGTGGCGTCAGGGCAAAATGGCATCGAAGGAATAGTTGAGCAGCCCAGCGCCATTCGAGGCGGCAAAAAAGATGTGTATATTGCTCCGGGTGCGGTCGTGCATCCTATGGTAGTTATTGATGCCGAATATGGGCCAGTCTATATCGACCAGGGCGTTCAGATACAACCATTTAGTCGAATTGAAGGCCCTTGCTATATTGGAAAAGACTCAATTCTGGCCGGTGCAAATTGTCGTGCAGGCAATTCGATTGGGCCTGTATGTCGGATTGGTGGAGAGGTTGAGGGGTCAATTATTCACGGCTACTCCAACAAATACCACGAGGGCTTTATCGGGCACAGCTACATCGGCGAATGGGTCAATCTCGGTGCACTTACCACCAACAGCGACCTTAAAAACGATTACTCAACCGTCTCAATAATGCTGGACGGACGGCGGTCTATCGATACCGGCTCAACAAAGGTAGGGTCTTTAATAGGAGACCACGCTAAGACTTCTATCGGAACATTGTTAAACACCGGCTCCTACATCGGAGCTATGACCGTCATCCTTGCAACAGGCAAACCATTGCCCAAATTTATTCCGTCTTTTGGATGGTTTGTTGAAGGCATCGTTACCAAAGGTTTCGGCAAAACAAGATTATTTGAGACAGCTAAAATAGTGATGAGCAGACGCGGATGCAAATGGTCTGCCGCAGAGCAATCTATGTGGGAAGCTGTCTATGCGATAACAGCACAGCAGCGAGAAATAGCGATTGAAAAAGGCCGTAGAACACTGTCAAGATAATAGCACAATCCTTCGACTTCGCTCAGGATGGTGAGCAACGTCGAACCATAGGAGACCAAATAATGGCAACAGTAGAAGAACGAGTGATAGCAGTTACAGCCCGGGTTTTGAAACTAAATCCCGATGAAATCAGATTAGAGGACAGCTTCACAGAAGACCTGGGAGCAGAAAGCATCCAATCCATTGAGCTTGTCGCTATGTTTGAGGAAGATTTCGGCATAGAAATGGACGAGGACGCCGCCCTCGCGGTGCAAACGGTTGGCCAAGCAGTTGAATTTATTACCAATGTCTGTAAGCGGCAGGGTGTGGATGTAGAAGAGTAATCCTTAACACAAAAGGTGAAAGGACTTGAAATGGAAAAAATGAAGAAACATCCAGCCAGAACTTACAGGCTGGTTGACGCAATAAGACCAAATTTGCTGGAGGAAATCTTTCCTTATGATTTGCCGCCGCTAATTACTTTTGATGGTCCGATTGTTGAGCATATTGGCGGCAAACCGGTAGAGTTTGATTTCAGAACTGTTAAAGATAGAGACATCGTCATAACGGATACTACATTCCGCGATGGTCAGCAGGCCGGTCCGCCATATACCGTTGAGCAAATGGTGCGCATTTACGAGTTGATGTCACGGCTGGGCGGCCCAAACGGTGTAATACGGCAAACCGAATTTTTCCTTTACACCAAAAACGACCGTGAGGCACTGGACCGCTGCCGGGCGCTGGGCCACAAGTATCCTGAATGCACCGGCTGGATTCGGGCTGTAAAAGGAGACTTTCAACTGGTCAAGGATGCCGGCTTAAAAGAAACAGGGATGCTGACAAGCTGCTCCGACTATCATATCTTCCACAAATTGAAATTCCGCAGCAGAAAAGAGTGCATAGACAGTTACTGCCAGGTTGTGGACGCAGCGTTTGAGACCGGTGTTCGACCGCGATGTCACCTCGAAGACCTCACTCGCGCGGACATCGAAGGATTTGTTCTTCCATTCGTGGACAGGTTAATGGAAATGAGCCGCCAGGTCCCGCAAGAACTATCAGTAAAGATTCGCCTGTGCGATACAATGGGTTTCGGCATCAGCTATCCGGGAGCAGGGCTACCCAGAAGCATCCCCAAGCTTATATACAAACTCAACAGGGAATGTGGCGTGCCGAGCGACCGCCTTGAATGGCACGGCCACAATGACTTCCACAAAGTGCACATCAACGCAGCAACGGCCTGGCTATATGGCTGCGACGCCGTCAACACAACGCTCTTCGGATTCGGCGAGCGGACAGGCAACCCGCCTCTGGAGGCTGCAATTTTCGAATATATAGCACTCAAAGGCGATTTATGCGGCATCGATACGATGGCAATTACCGAGCTTGCTGACTATATGCGCTCCATCGGGCAGCCTATTCCTGATAATTATCCGTTTGCAGGCAGGGCATTTAATACAACGCGGGCGGGTATTCACGCCGGCGGGTTGCGCCAGGATGAGAGGATATACAATATATTCGACACCACAAAGCTCCTCGGCCGTCCGCCCCGCGTTGCCATTACCGACAAAAGCGGCGCCGACGGTGTGGCTCACTGGGTGAACGAGTTTTTTGGTTTGAAAGGCGATGACCGAATTAACAAAATCAAGGTCCACAAATTAGCACGGTGGGTCATTGACCAATACGAGAACGATAGTCGCCTCACGGCTATCAGCGACCAGGAGCTTGAAGCAAAGGCCAAAGAATTCTTCCCTGATTATTGGGAAAAATATAAGTCCAATCAACCAAAGTAACAAAATGCAGCTTTGCTGGCTGCGAAATATCGAATTGACAAAACAAAATCCAAATGTATATACGATAGATGACCTCGTTAGAAAAGAAAGTCGTAACCCGTTAGAAACGAGTGAAATTTCTAACGGGGCTCGTCTTTCTAACGGGGTTGACAAAATTGAAAGGAGCATACTGTGACAAAGAATAGGATAGTAACGCGTCGTCAGTTCTTGAAAAGCTCTATCGGCGTAGCCACTGCTTTTACGATAGTTCCCAGACACGTCCTGGGTGGAGAAGGTAACACGCCGCCCAGCGAAACAGTCGGCGGCGCGCTAATCGGCTGCGGCGGACGAGGGTCAGGAACATTCGAAACAATGGGACTTAGCGCAAAACTCCTTGTCTCCTGCGATGTCAAGTTCCTCGACCGTGCCGATAACAAAACAATCTACACCGACTTCCGCAAAGTGCTGGAGCGCAAGGATATTGACGTAGTCGCGATTGCCACCCCGCCGCACTGGCATGCGCTGATTTCTATCGCTGCAATGGAGGCCGGCAAAGACGTCCTCTGCGAAAAACCTATGACACGATTCATCGCAGAAGGCCGTGCTGTGGTCGAGGCAGAGAAACGATACAACCGCATATTTCAAGTAGGCACCTTCGGACGGTTCGGCGAAAGACAAAAAAAAGAAAGCATCCTGATTCACAAAATTATCAAAAGCGGGCTATTGAAGAAGTGCGAGGCGGTCTCTATTAAGCAAGGAGGCTTTAAGGTTAAAGAGTGGAGCGGCAAGGTCAATTCGCAGCCTGAGCCGATACCGCCCAATCTCGACTGGGATATGTATGTTGGGCCATCGCCGATGAAACCTTACCACAGACACCGCACAGGTGGAACGCATCGCGGCTATTGGGACTACGAAGGAGGCGGCTTATCCGATATGGGCCAGCATTATTTCGACCCCTTCCAGTGGACCTACGCAAAAGATGACACAAGCCCGGTTGAGATTGAAGCATACGCGCCGCCTGCACATCCGGATGCCTGCGGTATGTGGGGCTGGGTGGAGCTAAAATACGCTGATGGCCTGACGCTCGTTTTTGACAGCGGAGAGTGGGGCCAGCCGTATAACCGCAAAGAGTCTCGCGGCGTCCGTCTAAATGACCTCGATGAGGAAAGCCGCAAGAAAATCGAAGCAATGCCTGACCCGGAACCACTGATTAGTTTTGCAGAAGCCGTCAAGACCCGCAAGCGTCCCGGCGGCCACGCCGAGGCGGCTCATCGCTGCGCGACATTGCTTCACCTGGCAAATATCGCCATCAGAACGGGCCGAAAAATCCGTTACGACCCCATCAAAGAAGAAATCATAGGCGACCAGGAAGCTAATCGACTCGTCAATCAACCGATGAGGGCTCCCTGGCACCTGTAAAACTAAAAACTAAAAATTAAAAACTCAAAAATGTGGAGTAAAAACTGATATAGAAAGGATTGTATAATGAATGAATCATCATCCGGTCTTGCCGCACTTGTCAGCAAACTTCCCGACCCAGATGAACAAGGGATGCTCTCAAATATAGACAAGCAAGTCGTTGAAAACGTCATCACCGAGGTACACAAAGGCGGCCGCGACAGCATCGTCGGCCTGATTAATATGCTCGTTGAGCCGGGTAAAGGCGATGATGTCAAGCCGCGCTATGCACTTCATTGCCTGGCCGTCTATGTATGCAAATTGCAGGACCCGAACCAGCAACAAGCATTCACTACGGCCCTTGCCTCCCAGCTCGGCGACAATCGACCTAAAGCAGTGCAGTCTTATGTCATTCGGCAGTTACAGGTAGCCGGCGGCAAAGAAGTTGCTTCGTCCCTCGGCAATCTGTTGTGTGACGAAGAGCTTTGCCAGGACGCTGCCCAGGCGCTTGTTGCTATTGGCGACGGCGCCGCCGAGCAATTCCGAAATGCCCTGCCCAAAGCAGCAGGCAAATGTCGCCTGACCATTGTGCAGAACCTCGGCGTGGTCCGTGACGCCCGCTCAGCCAACCTATTAAGGCAGTTTGTCAACGACAGTGACAGAGATACTAAGCTGGCTGCAGCATGGGCATTAGCAAACATCGCTGATACCGGCTCGATGGATACCCTGCTAAAAGCAGCGGACACCGAAAATCCCTACGAAAGAATTAAACTCACACAGGCCTGTTTGGTCCTCGCCGAAAAACTTCTAACGGCCGGCAAAAAAAATGAGGCGGCAAAAATATATACCCGCCTGCGTGACACCCGGACCGATGAAAGTGAAAAATACGTGCGCGACGCAGCTATGAATGCGCTGGCAGCAATTGGCGAGAGGTAAATGGCGCGGAGGAAAGAATCTATTTTTTCAGATTGTAGCTGCCCTTCGACTTCGCTCAGGGTGATGAGCCGGTCGAACTGCTGGTTTTCCCATTTTTACGTTGCAGTGACTGATAGATGTTTGGGCCAGGATGCAGAATCTCGGCGTAGAGCGTGACGCCCTTTCCCAATTAACCACTCACCAATTAACCAATAGTGAGTAGTGAGTGGTGAGCGGGGAAGTTTAAAGTGCAAAATGTAAAGTTAAAAACTATGGAATTCCTTAATTTTAGTTTTAAGATTTTAGTTTCCATTGGAACCTTTGGTCGCAACACATCTTTTGTTCTTCACCAATTTTTAAGAAAATTTGACTTATGACAAATCAAAAGATAGGATTATCCTGTCACTAAATAAAAACGTGGTTTCAGGAAAGTAAAGTTCGCCCCGTTAGAAAAAAAATGGCAGATATGTCTTCGCCGAATCCTGCGGCAATTTCTAACGGGGCAAGGAGTCTATGTTATGCAAATACCGCAAATAATTATAGCACAGGCCGCACTTCAAGCCGTCGATTGGATTGTGATTGCAGCATACTTCGCTATTTTGCTGGGCATTACCTGGTGGGTAGTCCTCAAAAGCAAAGACACCGCTAATGACTATTTCCTTGCCGGACGAAACCTCGGATGGTTCGTCATCGGTGCGTCCATCTTTGCCTCCAACATCGGCTCTGAGCACGTGGTGGGGCTGGCCGGCTCAGGCTGCACAGACGGCGTCGCAATGGCCCATTACGAGCTGCACGCCTGGTGCCTCCTCGTGCTTGCCTGGCTGTTCATACCATTTTATACACGCAGCCTCGTATTCACTATGCCCGAGTTTCTGGAAAGGCGTTTCTCTCCAACAGCCCGCTGGGTCCTTTCTATCATTTCCCTCGTGGCCTACGTGGTAACGAAGCTGGCTGTTGGCATCTTTGCAGGCGGCGTGGTCTTCGCTGTCCTCCTGCCGGAAGCCAGGCTCAATGTTGGCGGCTATGTGCTCGATGCCTTCTGGATTGGCTCGGTGGCAGTCGTGGCGCTGACCGGCCTATACACCGTGCTCGGGGGCTTGAGGGCTGTCGCCTACACAGATACCATACAGACAGTCATTTTGGTAGCCGGCTCCGCGCTGGTAACCATCTTCGGCATAAGCAAGTTAGGCGGGTGGGAGCGGCTGCGCGAGTTTTGCGGTTCCCAAATGTTTAACCTCTGGCGGCCCTTGGTCCCGGCTGGTATGAAGGGCACTTGGGCGCCGGTCCTCGAGGCAAACCGTATGGCCTGGTACTTCGACGCCCCTCATCATTTCCCCTGGCTGGGTATGCTCTTCTGTGCGCCAATCATCGGCCTGTGGTATTGGTGCACGGACCAGTATATTGTGCAGCGGGCCCTCGGCGCACCCAATGAGACCATCGCCCGACGCGGCAGCATCGCCGCCGCCTTTATGAAGCTCTTGCCGGTTTTCATATTCATTATACCTGGTATGATTTGCTTCGCACTGGCCAAAAGCGGCCGCGTATCGGCCATCTCAAGCCTCGTGGTGGATGGCAAGCCGGTCGAGGACCAGTGCCAGGCGGCCTTCCCGCTGATGGTCAAACACATCCTGCCTGTGGGAATACGCGGCCTCGTTGTCGCCGGCCTACTTGCCGCCCTTATGAGCTCGCTGGCAGGCGCGTTCAACGCCTCCTCAACCCTATTCACTATGGACTTCTACCAGAAATTCCGGCCCAAGGCCACCCAGCATAAATTGGTCTGGATGGGCCGCGTGGCAACCACAGTAATGGTCCTCATCGCCCTCCTCTGGATACCGGTAATACGCGGCCAGAGAGGATTGTATTTTTACCTCCAGACCGTTCAGGGCTATCTTGCGCCACCTATCTTCACCGTGTTTTTCCTGGGCGTGTTTATGAAGCGGCTCAACGCCAAAGGATGCTTGTCGGCTTTGGTCGTCGGCTTCCTGCTTGGCCTGTTCCGTCTGGCCATCGATACGCCGGTCAAACTGGTCAAGGGCTTCTCATACACTCAAGGCTCTTTCCTCTGGATTGTCAACAATATCTTCTTTCAGTATTACAGTCTGCTTATCTTTGTAGTCTGTGTGGTAGTAATGATAGTAGTCAGTTACTTGACCGAAGCGCCGTCTTATGAGAAGATTAAAGGACTGACCTTTGCAACCATTACCGCCGAGGACCGCAAGAAATCACGGGCAAGTTGGACTTACGCAGATATTATTGCCTCGGCGATTGTGCTGGCAATTATTCTGGCGGCCTATCTATACTTTACAGGATGATATATCTATATGCCGCCAACTTTCAACAGGACTTTTACTTACAATTGATAAAGAAGGTTCGAGAACCGTAAAAGTTAAATAATAACTCAATTCTTTGGAGATGGTTGTGATATGAGCAGATACACAGTCGGTTTAGACTTTGGAACCAATTCCGTAAGGTGTTTAATCGTTGATGTCGCAAACGGGGATGAGCCGGGCACAGCGGTATATGAATATGAAACCGGCCAGGCCGGCATCATTCTCGACCCTGTTGACCACAACCTCGCAAGGCAAAATCCTGCCGACTACCTTGAAAGTATGGAGCTTGCCGTTAAAGCTGCAATTAAAAAAGCGAAAAAGACCGACAAAAACTTTGACGCCCAAAAAATCATTGGTATCGGCATCGACACAACCGGCTCGACTCCGCTGCCGGTCGATAAAAACGGCACTCCCTTAAGTATGATAAAGGAATTTAAAGGCAATCCAAATGTCTGCGCCTGGCTCTGGAAAGACCATACAGGTTTTGCTGAAGCGGCCCAAATCACCGAGCTGGCTAAAAAGGAACATCCGGAATATCTCGCCAAGTGCGGCGGAATTTATTCATCCGAATGGTTCTTTAGCAAAATATTTCACTGTCTTCGAGTTGACCCAAATGTTTATGATGCTGCATATACCTGGGTTGAGCATGCCGACTGGATGCCGGCGGTTCTCACAGACACCGAGCATCCGAGCATGCTGAAACGCTGCCGATGTGCAGCCGGCCATAAGGCAATGTTCAATAACAACTGGGGTGGCTACCCGGCAAAGAACTTTCTGGTTAAGCTCGACTCGAAACTCGGGCGTCTGCGTGACAGTCTGCCTGATAAAACTTACACAGTTGACACAAAGGCAGGTGACTTAACAGAACAGTGGGCTAAAAAGCTCGGCCTTCCCGCGGGTATTCCGGTTGCGATAGGTGCGTTCGATGCCCATTTAGGCGGTGTTGGCTCCGGAATCGCCCCGGGCAAACTGGTCAAGATAATCGGCACCAGCACCTGCGATATGCTTGTCGCCAAATATGATGATAAGTTCGTAGATGTCCCCGGAATATGCGGCATAGTCGATGGCTCCATTTTGCCAGGTTTTCTGGGCCTCGAAGCCGGCCAGTCGGCAGTAGGGGACATCTTTAACTGGTTCGTCAACTATATCAAACCGGGTGGAAAAACAGCCGGCTCTCACCAGTCACTTACCGAAAAGGCAGCAAAACTTAAACCCGGCCAATCAGGTCTGTCAGCACTTGACTGGAACAACGGCAACAGAACCATATTGGTTGACCAGAGACTGACCGGATTACTGATAGGACAGACACTCCACACCAAACCGGAAGAGATTTACCGAGCATTGATTGAGGCAACTGCTTTTGGCGCTCTTACCATTATCAATAGATTCGAAGAGTATGGCGTCAAAGTTTCTGAGGTAATAAACTGCGGCGGCATCGCAGAGAAAAATCCTCTGCTTATGCAGATTTATGCCGATGTTACCGGCAGAGAGATGAAAGTATCCCGCTCTGCTCAGAGCTGTGCCCTCGGTGCCTGCATCGCCGGAGCGGTTGTAGCAGGCAAAAAGGCCGGCGGCTACGATAACGTCACCGATGCCCAGAAAGCAATGTGCGGCGTAAAAGACATCACTTACAAACCTGTTCTACAAAACCATAAAATCTATCAGCAACTATACTCACTCTACAAACAATTGCACGATGCCTTCGGCGTGCGTGATTGGTCCGGCAAACTCACCAATGTTATGAAGGACCTTTTGAACATTAAAGACAGCGTAAAGGTCTGAAAAAGTTTTATGTATGAAGAGCTCAAAAAAACTGTCTGTGACGCAAATATCGAGCTTCAGAGACAAAAGCTTGTCATTTATAGTTTTGGCAATGTCAGCGGTATAAATCGGCAGGCAGGCATAGTTGCTATAAAACCAAGTGGTGTCTCGTATGACGAGCTTACGCCCGACAAAATCGTATTACTTGACCTCGATGCCAATATTATTGAGGGAGAGCTAAAGCCTTCATCCGATACACCGACCCATCTTGAGCTTTATCGAAGCCTTCAGAGTATCGGGGCAATATGCCATACTCATTCGTCCGCAGCAACTATGTGGGCGCAGAGCTGCCGGGAGATTTCCTGCTTTGGCACCACCCACGCAGACTATTTTCTTGGCCCAATACCCGTTACCGAAACGATGACGGACAGCCAGATACAAAATGATTACGAGCTAAACACAGGCAAGGTCATCGTTAAACGCTTCGCCCATCTTGACCCTATGCAAATGCCCGCGGTTTTGGTGGCCAACCACGGCCCTTTCACCTGGGGCAAGACTCCTGCCGACGCTGTAGAATCTATGGTTGCGTTGGAACAAATTGCAACAATGGCACTGGGGACCATAACGATCAATCCCAGCCAGGGCCCAATTAGCAAGGCACTTCTGGATAAACACTATTTGAGAAAACACGGCAAAAATGCCTATTATGGCCAGAAATAGCACAATCAATACCTTTGCGTTGCAGGCAAGGTTTTTGGTATATTTATGGAGTTAGCCAGTTTGGTTGTGTAGGCAAATATTTAATGCGAAAATTTTCAGTTTAAGCATATATGCAAATGTCCGAGTGCAAAATACATCAACGTAGTCTCCATTTTGAGGCACCAGAACCTCGAAATCAAGAACGACCAACAAAATATGCAGGTTATCTGGGAGAATTATATTGCATAAGATGTCCGCCAGAAAAAAGAAAAAAAACCGGACAATATTTTACACCGCTGGAGATAGCAGATTTAATGGCGGCTCAAATCAATCAGAAAAACGATGTAATAAGGATTTTGGACGCAGGTGCAGGCACGGGAGTATTAGGGTGTGCTTTATGCGAACATTTAGCAAATCAGAAGGAAAAACCATCCAAAATCGAACTCGTTGCTTATGAAACTGATGAAGGACTAATTGAATTGCTCGAAAGAGCGATTAAATATTTAAAACGATATATCGAAGAAAAAGGTATTCCTTTTGAATTTCAAATCGAAAAGGAAGATTTTGTATTAAAATATGCATATAATCTTCAAAAAATGCCTTCGTTTTTCAATCAGCCTGAAAGCGATATAAAATATGATATATGTATATCAAATCCTCCATATTTTAAGCTTCCAAAAACAGATTCGAGAGCCATAGCAGCATCAGAGGTTGTATATGGTCAGCCTAATATTTATTTTCTTTTTATGGCGATAGCTGCTTCTATCTTGAAGATTGGCGGAGAGCTTGTGTTTATTACGCCTCGGAGTTTTGCGTCAGGAAATTATTTCAGGTTGTTCCGAGAAAAATTTTTCAAACTCGTAAGACCGGAATTTATTCATTTGTTTAATTCAAGAAAAGAGGCATTCAAAAAAGACTGTGTCTTGCAGGAAAACATTATTCTTAAAGCAAGACGTGAAAATGACTGGCAACCAGACATAGAGAGCAAATCCATAGTCATATCCTCAAGCAGCGGAATAAAAGATATCGAACTATCCAGAAAAAGAAAAATACCTCTTGCGGATATTATAGATTTAAATACTGATAACAAAGTGTTAAAAATCCCTGAAGAAGATTGGGAGAAAATTTCTGCACAGTTTAACCTGTGGAATGGGTCGTTAGAGAAATACGGGTTAAAAATATCGACAGGTCCAGTAGTTGCCTTCAGGGCAAAAAAATTTATTTTTGAAAGACAGTCAAAAAACGGGAAACATATCCCCCTGCTGTGGCTGCATAATGTTAAGGCAATGGAAATTACCTGGCCATTATACAAACGAGAAAAACCGCAATATATTGAAGAATCTTCTGAATCTTTGCCATTATTAATACCTAACGGGAATTATGTTTTATTAAGAAGATTCAGCGCAAAAGAAGAAACTCGCAGATTAGTGGCGGCGCCGTTTATCGGCAAACTTTATCCTTATGAGATGATCGGTTTGGAAAATCACATTAACTATATATACAGACCAAGAGGAACGCTAAAAGAAGAGGAAGCATGGGGATTAGCCGTTTTATACAATAGCTCTTTCTATGACAGGTATTTTCGGGGATTAAACGGCAGTACACAAGTCGGCGCGACAGAAGTAAACTCCATACCTTTTCCGCCGTTGGAAACAATCATCGAAATCGGGGAAAAAGCGATGTCGAATGCAAAGATAAAAAACGAAATAGACCTGTTGGCCAATCTGGCATTTAACAAAACACACCACGCAAAAAGGATTCTTGTCAATGCCTAAAATCAAGGATGCACAACGAATTTTGAAGGATTTAGGACTCCCCCAAGAACAACAAAATGAGATGTCTGCATTGACTCTTCTTGCGTTATGCAATGTTGGACCAAAAGATTCGTGGAGCAAGGCAAAAAGAGTAAGTATGACGGTAAGTAAAGGTATAATGGCCTTTGCGTCTGAAAAATATAAAAGAAAATATGCTCCAAATACACGAGAGACATTCAGGAGACAGGTTCTGCATCAATTCGTACAGGCGAAAATAGCAGATTATAATCCTGACAACCCTCGGCTGCCGACAAATAGTCCAAAGGCTCATTATGCAATTTCAGAGGCAGCGTTAAAAGTTATCAGAGAATGGGGCAGTAAAGAATGGACGTCATTGTGCAAGGAATTTAAAGCACAGAAAGGTTATTTATTAGAAATATATCGGGGCAAAAGAAAAACTGCTATGATACCTGTCGATTTAGAAGGTGAACACCTTGATATGTCTCCCGGAAAGCATAATGAACTGCAAATCGCAGTAATAAAGGAATTTGCTCCGCGTTTTGCACCGGCAGCAAAGATTGTATATTTTGGAGATACAGCAAATAAGAGTCTGTTCTTTAATAAAAAGCTGATTGAGGATCTAAGCTTAGATTTAAGCGAGCACGATAAGTTGCCGGATATAATATTATCCGATACCAAACGAAACAGGCTTTTTCTGATTGAGGTCGTAACATCTCACGGACCAATGTCCGCCAAAAGAGTTATTGAGCTTAACAAAATGTTTTCGGAATGTTCTATTGGTATTATTTTTGTCAGTGCATTTCCCGATTTTGAAACTTTTCGTAAGCACCTTAAAAACATTGCATGGGAAACAGAAGTATGGATATCAGAAATACCCGATCATTTGATTCATTATAATGGCGATAAGTTTTTGGGTTCCAATTGATTGCATGAAGAAATAATCAACCAAACTTTTACATAAGGAGTTTTATCATGGCACAAAAGATGACTTTTGGAGTTATTGTAGGAAACAGAGGATTTTTCCCGGATATACTTGCAAAACAAGGACGAAAAGACATCCTCAATGTCCTCAAAAGCAATGGCTACAACGCCGTCGCCCTGTCAATGCAGGACACTAAATACGGCTCTGTTGAAACCCTCGAGGATGCTAAAAAGTGCGCAGAACTATTTGCGCAAAACACAGGCAGAATAGACGGCATAATCGTAACGCTGCCTAACTTCGGGGACGAAAGGGCAGTCGCCGAGACAATCAAACGCTCCGGCCTTAGTGTGCCTGTTCTCATCCACGCTGAACCTGACAATCCGTCCAAAATGGATGTAACAACCCGTCGTGACTCCTTCTGTGGAAAAATCAGCGTTTGCAACAATCTAAACCAGGCCGGCATCCCTTACACCTTGACAAAATCACACACGGTCAATGTTACATCTGCCGAATTCAAAAAGGACCTCGACGATTTTGCTTCGGTTTGCAGGATTGTAAAAGGTCTCAAAAACGCCAGATTCGGCGCTATCGGCGCCCGCACCGGCGCGTTCAACACCGTCCGTTACAGCGAAAAGATTCTCGAATTGTCCGGCATCTCGGTTGAGACCATAGATTTATCTGAGATTCTCGGAAGGGTTGCTACTCTTACTGATAAAGACAGAAATGTCGCCAGGAAACTAAACTCGATAAGAGAATATGTCCCCACCTCATCCATTCCTGTCGATAAGCTGCTTAAAATGGCCAAGTTCGCCTGCGTGGTTGACCGATGGGTCAGGGAAAAAGAGCTTAACGGCACCGCGATTCAATGCTGGACTGCCCTTCAAGAATTTTACGGAATCGTCCCCTGTGCTCTAATGAGTATGATGAGCGAGCTGCTTCTACCGAGTGCCTGCGAGGTTGACATCACAGGTGTGCTGGCAATGTATATCCTGCAATTGGCCAGCCTCACACCAAGCGCACTTGTGGACTGGAACAATAACTATAGCACCGAACCCGACAAATGCGTCGTATTCCATTGCAGCAATCTGCCCAAGTCGTTTTTCAAAACCCCAAAAATGGACTACCAGCAAATAATTGCCGGCGCCATCGGCAAAGAGAGCTCTTACGGAACCGTCATCGGGAGAATAGCTCCCGGCAAAGCAACGTTCTGCAGAACCACAACCGATGATACACTCGGGATTATCAGGGGCTATGTCGGCCAGGGTGAATTTACAAACGACAAGCTCGATACCTTTGGCGGCTACGGCGTGATGAAAATCCCTAACCTGCAAAACCTGATGCAATACGTCTGCAAAATGGGCTTTGAGCATCACGTTGCCGTTAATATGTCCGAGAAGGCCGACGCCATCGCCGAAGCCCTGACAAGCTATCTCGGCTGGGAAGTCTATCACCATCAATAGAGCAGATAACGACGGCTTTAAGAGTTCGGTAGCCATTACAGGGAAAGACGAAAATGAGCCTGTCGGAGGTGGGCTGGCCGGCTCCAATATAGCGGTCGATGAACATTCGCCTGTTGATTATTATAAAAAATAAAGAAAAAAGAAATAAATGTCGGTGAAATTGCCAATATACGGATAATTCCGTAATAATGGGGCTGTAAATATCGCTATAAATGGGGGATTTTATAAAACACAGCTTTGGTTCGAAAAAATAGTATTTTCTGGTCAAATCATTTTTTTAGAGCAGCTTCGGGTCTTTTTTTTATTTTTGATTAACGCGTGAGACCAACTACTTTTACTGTCTAATTTCATTTTCGTTCCTTAACCCTTAGCGGAGCCAATAAGTTATATCGCTTATAATGATGAAAACGAGCCAACTCTCTCCGCCTGCTTTTGCGCTTTACAAAACGTATTACCCAG
>Ga0315279_10000818_pt1 | contig 56588 bp, 52 predicted proteins | sample YL17G06_20_MG_FD_203694 | JGI IMG/M metagenome (GOLD analysis project Ga0315279, IMG submission 203694) | Sediment microbial communities from Yellowstone Lake, YNP, Wyoming, USA - YL17G06_20 | ecosystem: Environmental > Aquatic > Freshwater > Lake > Sediment | place: USA: Wyoming | collected... | reverse complement strand
GGGCAGTGTCTCAGTCCCCGTGTGGCTGACCACCCTCTCAGGCCAGCTACCCGTCAAAAGCCTTGGTAGGCCATTACCCTACCAACTAGCTGATAGGACGCGAGCTCATCTCTAAACAATAGCTCTTGCGAGCCACTTTTACCCCTTGACACTTTTGTGTCAAGGGACACATCATGTTTTACCCTTGCTTTCGCAAGGCTATTCACGGCTTAGAGGTAAATTACTCACGCGTTACTCACCAGTCTGCCGCTATCCCGCCCTTTCTAACCAGAAATTACTCTCCAGATAGAAAGGGCGGGATCGCTCGACTTGCATGCCTAATCCACGCCGCCAGCGTTCACTCTGAGCCAGGATCAAACTCTCCAAAAATTTATGAGAAAGTTTGTATAAAGGCTCTAATTACTTTTTACTCACGCTACTTGGCTATCCGAATTAACAAAGAACAGAGATCCTTCGCGCTATCGCGCTCAGGATGATTGCCTTATGTCGAACACCGGGCAATCACAAAAAAAAGCGTCCCGATACATACCGGGACGCTTTTAAATCTAAAAATCTTACGCGCCTTATGTTCGGCTAAAAATCAGCTATCCAAATTTGTCAATGCCGCTATTTTTTGGTTTTATCACAGCAACTAAGTATAACCTGTACTTCTGTCTTTGTCAAGACCTAAATGATTATACAAAAAACATTATTTTTGTCAAGTGTTTTTTTTAATGAGCGCATAACTTACGGAATTCCTATATGTTTAGCTTCTAAACGAGGTAAGTTATATGCGCGAGATTCTTCACTTTGTTCAGAATCGTCCATCGAGTCCTGAGCAAAGCGAAGGACGAATTAACCCTCGACATTTTGCTTCTACTTAAAAGTTAAAAGCTCCAAAATGTCAAGGGTAAGTTCGCACACATAAGTTATGTCGCTAAAGCTACTTAATAGCAAGCTCCATAACTTATGTGCTCACTTATTTAGCTATAAGTTCGGTTATCTTAAATATCGGCAGGAATAAAGAAATAACAATACCTCCGATAATAATACCCAGGAATGCAATTACTATGGGTTCAATCATGCTGGTAAGGCCCGTTACCGCCGCATCTACCTGTTCATCATAAAAGTCGGCAATTTTAGAAAGCATCTTTTCCAGCTGCCCGGTCTGCTCTCCTACGCCGATCATACGGCAAACCATAGGAGGAAAGACTTTGGTTTTAGATAAATGCCGGGAAATTAATTCACCGTCCCGCACGCTCTTGCGGCACTCTAACACCGCATCCTCGATTACTTTATTACCCGAAGTTTTAGCTACAATATCCAAAGCATTTAAGATAGCTACGCCGCTTCTTACTAAAGTAGAAAATGTGCGTGAAAACTTGGCTAATGCCATCTTATGAAAAAGTTTTCCTATGACCGGCGTTTTTAATTTTTGGGCATCAAAATTATAGCGGCCTTTCTCTGTAGTGATATATCTCTTAAAAAGAAAACTGAGGACAACTAATAAAACTACAAAGATCAAGAAATATCTGCTTAATAAATTGCTCGTCCCAATCAGGATTTGCGTGGGCAAAGGTAATTCTCCCCCGAAAGAGGCAAATATTTCTTTAAATATAGGCACAACCTTAAGCAATAAACCGGCGGTAATCAATATAGCCATACTTATCAAAATCGCAGGATAAACCAAAGCCGAGCGGATCTTTCGAGTGAGGGCTGCTGTTTTCTCTAAATACGTGGCTAACCTGTCTAAAACCTCATTGAGCATACCCGATGCTTCGCCTGCCCTGGTCATATTTATAAAAAGTTCGGAAAAAACATTGGGGTGTTTTCCTAAGGCATCATAGAAACTCATTCCCGCCTCGATATCCTGGCGCACAGATATAACTACATCCCTTAAATTTTTATTATCAATCTGCTCAACGAGTATTCCTAATGATTGGACTAAAGGCACGCCTGAATCGATCATTGTGGCTAACTGGCGTGAAAAAATAACCAAATCATCGAGCTTTATTTTTTTATCTTGGGTCTTTAATATTTTCTTTTTCACCGGCTCAATCGAAACAACCACTAATTCTTTCTTATGCAAGATATCCGCAACCTCTGTTTCAGAAGTGCCCTCTAAAATACCAATTAGAGTATGGCTACTCTTATCTTTAGCAGTATATTTGTAGGTATTCATTTATTAGCGCTTAGCGGATAGCGTTTAGCGTATAGTCTTCTCACAACCTTTCTATCCGCTATACGCTCTACGCTGTTCTTTATAATTTATCCACTACCTTTAGAAATGCTTCTACCACTTTCGGATCGAATTGCGTACCGCTATTTTTCTTTATCTCCTGGATGGCTTCTTCTTTGGAAAAGGGAACCGGCCTGTAAGAACGGGGAGAACGCATTGCTTCGTAGGCATCTGCTATATGGATGATACGCGCACCCAGTAAAATATCATCGCCCTTACGTCCTTCAGGATAACCCGACCCATCATAATGCTCATGATGCTGTTTAACCAAATCTATCACTCCATCCAAGAAGGTAAGCGGCTCTAAAATCTGTGCGGCGGTTTGAGGATGACGTTTTATCTGTTCCCATTCCTGACTGGTGAGGCTTGTAGGTTTACCCAATATAGAATCCTCAACTCCGATTTTACCCAAATCGTGTAATTCGCAGGCATCCCTGATTAACTCGATTTCGGCAGCAGGCAGGCGCAACTCTTCAGCTATACTAACAGCGTATTTAGCCACATTCTCAGAATGGCTATGGGTATAATGGTCCCGGGCATCAATAGCTTGGGCCAAAGCCTTAATTGTGCGCATATAGGTCTGACGCAGGTCTTCATAAAGCTTGCTTAAATTCTTTGTTGATTCTTCAATTCTTCTGGCTAAAAGCGTATTCTGCTTTTGCAAAGAAGTATTGTGCTCCTGTAGTCCATTAACTAATTTACGATGCGCAACCGTCAATGAACGCAGATCCGTGCCTTTTTTAATGAGAAAGAATAGTTTTTCCAGATTAATCGGCTGACTGATAAAGTCATATCCGCCTACTTTGTATATCTCTCTTAATAACTGGGGGCTGGCTTCTTCAATCAATACAATAATAATGCAATCGGGATCTATCGCTTTTAAGTTCCTGAGCAAACTGGCGCCGTCTCTATCCGGCATGCCGAACTTGACTATCGCAATATCAAAACCGCCGCGCCTGGCAGCCTCGATACCAGAGTTGCTATTGGATTCGCAGGAAACCGAATATCCGCCATTGACAGTTAATTTTTCTCTCAGATACCTTGAGATTACCTCGTCATTGTTGATCAATAAAATACTGTAACTTGCGCCCATATTATTATTCTTCTTTAGTTACTCTGATAACTTCCTCCAATGTTGTCAGGCCCATCTTTATTTTTAGGAAGGCATCGTCTCTTAATGTCTTCATGCCGCACTGATGTTTTGCATATTGCCTTATTTCATCAATGGCTTTTCTCTTCATAATCATTTCCCGAATAGCGTCATTAATAATAATCGCTTCTAAGATTGCTATTCTACCATAAAATCCTGTACCATTGCAATATTTACATCCGCCTGCAGTATAAAAAATTACCTTCTCTTTAAAGCCTATGCTTTCCAAAAATTTATCGGGTATATCAACGGGTTGTCTACATTTAAGACAAATTCTACGGCAGAGCCTCTGGGCACAGAGCATAATAAGGCTCGAGGCAACTAAAAATGGTTCAATACCCATATCAATGAGCCGCGTTATGCTGGATAGGGCATCGTTGGTGTGCAACGTAGAAAACACCAATTGTCCGGTTAGCGATGCCTTTACTGCAATATCCGCGGTTTCAGAATCTCTTATCTCACCAATCATAATCACATCAGGGCTCTGCCTTAAGAGGGAGCGTAAACCCGATACAAAATCAAGGCCGATCTCAGGTTTCACTTGAATTTGGGTAATCCCTTCTATTTGATATTCCACAGGGTCTTCAATGCTAATGATATTTCTCTCGGCAGTATTTAATTGGCTTAAGACCGAGTATAAAGTCGTTGACTTACCAGAGCCTGTTGGCCCGGTAACCAAAATCATACCAAAGGGTTTATTTATCGCTTCTTTAAATATAGCCAAAGGTTGTTCAGAAAAACCCAGCTGGTCCAACCCAATGGATAAATTAGATTTATCAAGTGCGCGCAGGACGAACTTTTGACCGAACGTCGTAGGCAGGCTTGAAACGCGAAAGTCCACTTCCCTTCCTTCGAATTTTACCTTGAATCTTCCGTCTTGCGGCATACGGCTCTCAGTAATATCAAGATTGGAAATAATTTTAACCCGAGCCAGAATTGCATTCTGGTTTACCTTGGGGAGTTTAAATATATCGTATAACGAGCCGTCGATACGGTATCTTATACGCAGGCAATCTTCTTCTGGTTCGATATGTATATCCGAACTTCTCTTCTTTAAAGCCTGGGCTAACATAAGGTCGACTAATTTAACAATAGGCGCTCTTTTACTTTCTTTTACCACGCTGCTCAGTTCTATCTCATCCTGCCTGGCAAACTCAGTCTCTTTGACCTCTAAGCCTGGCTGCGTAAAATCTATGAGCTGCTGCATATCTTTGAATTCTAAATGGTACTGTGTATCGATAGTCCTTAATATCTCATCCTGGGAGCTTAGGACTATATCAATATTACAACCGGTAAGCGTCCTTAAATCATCTAAGGCAAATATATTTAAAGGGTCGGCCGTGGCTACAGTAAGACTATTGCCCATGCGGGACAAAGGAATCAAGCAATATTGTCTGGCAATATGTTCCGGGATGAGCTTGATTATCTCGGGATTAAACTTATATTTGGTAAGATGCAGTATAGGTATGTAAAGCTGACTGGAGAGAAGAGAAAGTAATTCCTCTTCGGAAATAAAGCCCTGCTCAACTAATACCCGTCTTAACGGTATTTCTTTTTGTTTTTGTATTTGCAGTGCCTTCTCTATATCTTCTGTTTGAAGACGTTTACTTTTAAGTAATATCTCAATGATATTTTCTTTTAATGTCTGCATGTGTTTGTTAATCTGTAAGGTTAAGGCTGAGGTTGAGGCTGAGTAATTCTTAACCTTAACCTAAACCTTAACCTTAGCTATTTTATTCATCCGGTGCGGTTACGCGCAGAACCTCTTGGACCGTGGTTATGCCTTTTAATGCTGCCTCCATACCCTCTTCCCTTAAGGTTTTCATGCCTTCTTTACGCGCCTCCTGTTTTATTATATACTCCTGAGCGCGACTTAAGATTAATTCCCGGATTTTAGCGCTTAATAATAAAACCTCGGCAAGTCCCATCCTTCCGCTATAACCTGTATTAAAACAATGAGTGCAGCCTTTGCCGCGGAAGAATTCGTATTTTTTCATTATGTCGGTATTTAATTTTAAACTATCGATAATTTCTTTTTCAAGAGTGTATTTCTCCTTGCAGTAAAAACAGATTTTACGCACGAGCCTCTGCGCAAGCACGCAGATCAAAGAGGAATTAATCAGGTACGGCTCAACACCCATATTAACCAGTCGCACAATAGCACCGCTGGAAGTGGTTGTATGTAAAGTAGAAAGCGCAAGGTGGCCGGTTAGTGCGCTCTTAATGGCGATATCTACGGTTTCATAATCACGTATTTCGCCGATCATAATAACGTTAGGGTCTTGCCTTAATATAGAACGTAAGGCACCGGCAAAAGTCAAACCTATCTGTGGCCTTACGGTCACCTGATTTATGCCTTCTAATTGATATTCTACAGGGTCCTCTACCGTAACGATATTTTTTTCCGGGGTATCTACAAGTTTTAAAAGCGAATAGAGTGTCGTTGTTTTTCCTGAACCGGTCGGCCCGCACACAAGTATCATACCGTGCGGTGATTTGGCTACATTCTTTAATTTAGAAACAGTTTCTTCGCTAAAGCCCAGTTTTTCTATATCCAGCATGGCTTGAGATTTATCTAATATACGAATGGCAACCTTCTCGCCGAGACTGGAAGGAAGAACCGATACGCGGAAGTCTATCTCGCGGTCGAAAATCTTAGCCTTAAAACGTCCGTCCTGAGGAAGCCTGTGTTCGGCAATGTTCAAATTTGACATTACCTTAACTCGAGAAACAATAGATGGATGCATGCTCTTAGGAGGCGCTTGTTCCTCCTGCAATACGCCGTCAATACGAAAACGCACCCTCAGTTTTATATCCCATGGCTCGATAAGTATATCTGAGGCTCTTTTATTAATTGCTTCTCCGAGTATCATATTGGTAATCTTAATTACAGGAGGCTCGCGGCTTATACGGTCTAACTCCTGGTCGGTAGGTAATATCTCTTTTTCTTCTTTTATAAACTCTATTGAAGTAACCGCTATCTCTTTAACTAAATTATCGATTACTCCTTTGGTTGTGTCGGGATAAGATAATTCTATGGCTTGCAATATATCCTCGCCCGATGAAATAATCGGGTTTATTTTATATCCGGTGAGGGCCTCGACATGGTCAATGGCAAATATGTTCAAAGGGTCCGCCATTGCCAAAGTAATTGTATCGCCCATCTTAGATATAAGAATTATCTGATAGCGGCGGGCAATATCAATAGGAACGATTTTCGCTATTTCGTAGTCTATCTTGAAACGTTTCAAATCAATTAAAGGGACGCCCAGCCCTTCGCTTAAGACTGAGATGAGTTCATTTTCCTTAATAAATTTTAAATCTACGATAATATCGCTAAGCCTACCGCCTTTTTTACTCTGGACCTCTAATGCCCGATTCAATTGCTCTTGCGTTATAAGCTTATTACTAATCAACAGCTCAGTAAGGCGTTCTTTTAAGGAAACCATTTTTTCAGTATGTAGTATGTAGTAGGTAGGGGTTAGGGTCGCCCTACATACTACCTACTATCTACTACCTACTATTCTATTCTTTATCTTTATAATATTTCTCAATTGCCCCTTTGACATCGGATAAAGTAGAAACGAATATCTGTACGCTGCAATCTGACAACAATTCTACGTCTTCAATTGCATGGACATTAAGGGGATTAGACATTGCCAGCGTAAGATTATTGCCTATCTTATCTATCGGCATGATTAGGTACTGCCGGGCAACGCGGCCGGGAATGATATTGACAATTTCAGGATCAATCTCATAGTTAGCCAAAGGTAAATAAGGAAAGCCGTATTGTGCAGTTAAGGCCTGAGCGATATCTTCCTCCTTAGCAAATCCTAATTCTACTAATACTTCACCAATCAGGCCACCTTTTTCTTTCTGGGCAGTCAATGCCTCATCTAATTGCTGTTGATTAATAATGCCCCGTTCAATAAGTAACTCACCTAATTGTTTGTTTACAATTTTTTTTATTTGCATATAACCTTTTTTACAAAAAAGTTGCTATGCGATTCTTACCTTGCCTTTTGGCAAGATTAAGTAATTCTTTTGCCTTAGTAATCAGTTCCTCAGCGCTTACCCCATCAAGGGGATTTTCGCTTACACCTCCACTTACCGTAAGTCTTCTGTTGACATCCCTTTCTTTACTAAAAACAAAATCTATCTTTTTCCTGATTTCTTCAGCTATCTCTTTTGCCTGGCGTTTATTTCTCTCGGGCAAGACAATGGCAAATTCATTATCCCCTATTCTGGCTACGCGGTCAACTTCCGTAAAAGAATCCTTGATTAAAGAGGCAATTTTTTTTAATGTAGCTTCAGCTTGCAATAAGCCGGAATTTTTATGAAATTGCTGGAAATTATCGATATTCAGGAGTATAAAACCACAGGGCCTGCGATAGATAATTGCCCTCTTTATCTCTTCTTCTAAACGATTACGGATGAATGCGTCATTATATAAACCTGTTAGTGCGTCTTTTATCTCTAACTCCTTTATCCGCTGCATCAATATATCATTTTCTAGGGCAATGGCTATCTGTTTACTAAAAAGTTCTAACAGTTCTCTGTCGTCTTTTCTATACAGAATAGTTCCGCTTTTATTTCCTATGCCCAATATTCCTATCTGTCTACCTTTTAAATTGACAGGCAGGGCGAGCGTACTATTCAATTTAAAATTTTCATAAAAGGCTTCTTTGAGATCTTCGCTTAAAGTATTTTCTCTATCTAATATTAACGGCTGGTTTGTCTCGATAAGTTTATTAAATACCTTGTCATTGTGATTTAATTGAAGTTGCAAAAGGTGTTCTGAATTTATGCCGTTCTTTACCTTAACAGAAAAAGTATCGGTGTCTTCATCTTTGGTAAACAAATATGCCACATCAGAATTGGCTAAGGCTCGCGATTTTTCTATGATGAACTTAAGTATATTCTCTAATTTATCGCCGTGAGAGATTAAGGAACTTATCTGCAACAGGTTAGAAAGAATAAGGATGCGTTTATGGATCTCAAGATTTATTTCTGTGCTTTTCTCGCTATAATCCTTCAATTCCTCCATATTACCGCGGATACGTTGGCTAAGTTGATTCAGCGCTTCGCCCAGCTCGCCTATTTCATCTTTGTAACCGATCTCAACCTTGCGGCTGATATCTCCCGCAATTATTAACTTGGCTTCTGTGCTGACTGATACGATACGGTCAAATACTTCCTTTATCACACAAAAACCAGCCAGGGCAATAAATACGCTTATCAGTATAGATACAGCTATATCTAACTTAAGACCTATATGTGGTAATATATAATTCGAAACAAGATATATACACACAAGCAAAGGCAAAACCGACATAAGATAAAATGCAATATTTAACTTGTATTTAAGGCCGCGTGAAGTTAAGGAAAGATTTTTTTGTTTCGTCATTTTAACCTCCATGAGTAGACAACTTACGGAGTGAAACGACGTAAGTTGTAGGCGAAGCCGCCTACGAATGGATCCTTGACATTTTTCTACAGTTTATTCTATAGGGAAATGTCAAGGATCAAATTCAGACATAAGTTATGGAGCTCAGAGAGCGACATAACTTATGTCTGAATTTGAATTATATCTCTTATCTTATATTATAGCAACAATTTTGTCGGCTTCCTTAATTAAGGCCTCTTTACTTATACCTACATCCAAGAAATCCCAAGGCAGGAGTTCATCTTTTGACTTATCCTGTAAATAAAAATTAGGGTCTATGCCTGATTCCTTAAAAGCATCCATCCATCTATCAAATACAAAATAATTATCCCAGGCATCAAATCTTGCTCCTTTGCTAAAAGCGCTAAATATTACCTCACTTAACTTTCTGTCTCCCCGGGAAAGCACTCCTTCCAAAAAACTCATTTGGGGGTTGCGCAGGCTCAAACGCAATCTTTTGTTCCTTATTTTCCCTTTAAGGTAATCCTGTTTATATTTTATACCCTCTATTTGTTCCATCTTAAGCCATTGAAATGGGGTATGAGGCTTGGGAATTAATGTATTTATGCTTACATTAATTTGTGCCGGTCTTTTAGCCACTTTTTTCCTTAATTCCAGGGTGCGGCTGGATAAGTCAATAATGCCATCTAAATCTTCTTCTCTCTCAAAAGGTAAGCCGATCATAAAATAAAGTTTTATATTCTGATAACCGGAAATATAGGCCTGCTGGACTACCCTAAAGAATTCTTGCATATTGAAATCTTTGTTAAGGATTCTTCGCAGCCTTTCTGTAGCTGCTTCAGGGGCAAAGGTAAGGCCGGTTTTTTTTATACTCGCTATTAACGAACAAATATCACCTATCAAGTCCTTTGGTTTTACCGAAGGCAAAGATATGCTTACCGCATTTTCTTTAAATAAACCGATTAAGCGCTTTAAAAGTTCTTCCAAGCCTAGAAAGTCGCTTACCGATAATCCGCATAAAGATATCTCTTCATAGCCCGTCTTTTTATAAGTGCTATCAGCCAAATTTAATATATTATTCAGCTCTCTTTGCCTAAACGGAAAATATTGTGATCTTGCCTGGCAGAAACGGCAGCTGTTAGGACAGCCGCGCATTATTTCTAAGGTAATCCGGTCATGGACTATCTGGATATATGGAATCAACCAATCAGAAGGGAAATACGCACTATTTAAATCTTTTATGAAACGTTTCTTAATCTTTACAGGGATACCATTCGTTCTTGACTTAAACTCCTCTATTTTACTTTCACGGTTGTATCGTGCTTCATATAATGCTGGCGCATATACTCCTTCGATATGAGAAAACATAACCAGTAAATCCTGTTTATTCATTCCGGATGCTTTAAATTTAACCTTGCACTTTCGGTAAATATCAATTATCTCTAAAATTGCCTCCTCTGCTTCGCCAAGAACGAATAAGTCAAAGAACTCATGCAGCGGTTCAGGGTTTAATGCGCAAGGCCCGCCCCCGATAACTAAAGGATAATTGTAGTCGCGCAAAGAAGATTTTAAAGGGATTGAACCTAATTCTAAGATATTTAAAACGTTAGTATAGTTTAATTCATGCCCCAGAGAAAAACCTACAAAGTCGAATTCCTGAAGCCTTTTTTTAGACTCCAGGGAATATATTTCCATAAATTTAGCGCGTAATATCTTTTCCATATCCGGGGCGCAAGAAAAAAACCGCTCGCATACCACATCAGGCAGATTATTTAATATAGCGTAAATGATTCTTATGCCTAGGTTGCTCATCCCTATTTCATACAAATCAGGAAAACATAAGGCAAATTTTATATCACTTTTATCAAAGTCCTTTTTAGGAAGATTAAATTCCTTGCCAATATAACGGCCGGGCTTGTTTACCTGTAAGAGAATATCTTCTAGCATAATTAAAAGTCTCACGTTTAGCGTTTAGCGGATAGCGTTTAGCGTTTAGAAAAACTATCCGCTATACGCTCTACGCTATACGCTAAAACACCGACCTTGTCTTATTAATGTTGGAGAGTATCCCTAGAGATATGAAAGTTAAAAACATGGATGAACCGCCGTAACTCATTAAGGGCAGAGGTAATCCTACGACCGGAGCCAGCCCCAAGTTCATAGCAATGTTAACTGAAACCTGAATGCCTAACGTCAAAGAAATTCCAAACGCCAATAATCTACCAAAATTATCAGCAGACCTGCGGGCAATGGCAATACCCTGCCTGATCAATAAATAATACAAAAATAATAATGTGCTGCTTCCTAAAAAGCCCCATTCTTCAGCAAAAGTAGCAAAGATAAAATCAGTGTGAGACTCAGGCAGAAAACGTAACTGGCTCTGTGAACCTTTCAGCCAACCCTTGCCAAAAAAACCGCCCGAACCAATGGCAATCTTAGACTGGATTACGGTATAGCCTGCGCCTAAAGGGTCTATATTAGGATTTAAAAATACAAGCAGCCTGTCTCTTTGATAATCCCTTAAAAAGTGCCATAATACGGGCAAACATACGATAATCATCAATAAAAATATAAATATGTATCTCAACTTTACTCCCCCCAGATACAGCATAGTGATAAATATAAGAAGCAGCATAGCGCCGCTGCCCAAATCCGGTTGTTCAATAATCAAGCCCATGGGAATAGCTACAAATAAAAACGGTAAAATAAGTGCGCGCGATATTCCCATTTTATTTACCTGCAAGGAGACGTCTTCAACCGATTTTGTGCTAAAGTATCTTGCTAAAAATATTACAATAACTAATTTTGCTATCTCCGAAGGCTGAACATTAAACCAGATAAACTTTAGCCATCTCTGAGCACCTAAACGCACGATCCCTAAGATAAATACTAAGAATAATAAGAATAGTGCGAATACATATAAAAAATAGGTCATATCCCAAAAACGGCGATAATTAAAATTAGACGTGAATAGAAAAAGAACTAATCCCAAGATAAACCATAATATCTGACGCTTATATATTAATTGCCAAAACTCACTTTCTTTTTGATAAGTACTGCTGTAGATAGAAAGAATGCCGGTTGAGACAATTAAAATAGCAATTATTAATATTGTAAGATTAACATTCCTCAAAACTTCACGTCTCCTGGTATAATCTTTTAGGTATAATTATGAATTATACCTGATTACACAGATTAAGTTTAGATTACACAGATTAAGCTTGTCGGAGCTTTAATCTGTGTAATCTGTTTTTAATCTTTTAATCAGAGATTGCTGCATTGTTTAGGATTTTTTCAGCAATCTCTAAGAGGCTCAAATTAATCCTTCCTTAATCATACCCTCTATTATCTGTTTCGCTACTAAAGAAGAAGCGTGGCCTGAGCCGCCATGTTCCAGAAATACACATATAACGAACTTAGGCGCCTGATAAGGAAAAAAACCTGTAAACCAACCGTGCGGTTGGCCGCGCGGAACCTGTGCAGTTCCGGTCTTGGCGGCAACAGAAACAGGTAAGCCTGATAATACATTGGCTGTCCCATTAGGATCGGCAACAACACCTCTGAGCCCCTGCCTTATATAATTTATAGTGCTGTCTTTTAAAGACAGTCTTACGGCCCTCCTTTTAAGATTTGTAATATCCTGACCGTCAATGGCTTTGACTATATAAGGAGTTACCAGGGTCCCTTTATTAGCGAATACCGTCATCATGCGTATTATTTGTATAGGCGTAACCAACAGTTCTCCCTGGCCGATAGCAAGATTTGCCGTATCGCCGTCAAACCAATTCTTGAACTTATAAATTTTTTTCAATAAAGGAGAGGGCACGAATCCGCCTGCTTCGTAAGGTAAATCAATTGCCGAAGGATGAGAAAACCCAAATTTAATAGCATAATCATATATAGTTTGTGCTCCTGTGAGAAGGCCTGTCCTGTAGAAGAAGACATTGCAGGAGTTTGTAATTGCGCCAGTTAAATTCTGCTGGTTGTGCGTATCCCAGCAAGAAAATTCCTGCTTTCCGATATACGTACTTCCCGGACAGAAAAATGTCGTAGATAAATTAATTTTTCCTGTCTCAAGAGCTGCCGTAGCTACAACTAATTTAAAAATCGAACCCGCAGGATAAACACCGCTTATGGCACGGTTTATGAAAGGCGCATCGGAATCAGCAAAAAAATTATGGATTAAAGACTCGGATTTCTTAACAAATGCCGAGGGATCGAAATTCGGATTGTTTACCATAGCTATAATCTCACCGCTGTATGGGTCCATAAGAATAGCACTGCCGTTCCTCCCCTTTAAATTCTCCTCGACTATTTTCTGTATTTTTAAATCTATAGTCAATTGTATATCTTTTCCGTTGCGCGGCGGCTTAAAACCCAACACACTCACTAATCTACCGCGATGGTCTACTTCCACAGATAATCCTCCTGCTTCTTGACGCAGAAGATAATCGTATTTTTCTTCCACGCCGCCGAAGCCGACTATATCCCTCGTTTTATAGCCATAATTTGCCAATTTTGTCAGACGCCAAAGGTCAATCTCGTTTAAATAACCTATAATATGGCAGGCAAGCCTTCCGTAAGGATAACTCCTTAACGGGTAGGGCTGTATCATTATATTATCCAGGTCCTGTTTTAATTCTTCCAAAGCAATTGCCTTCTTTACGTTTATATTCTTTGCAATAGTAACGGGCATAAATGAAGCGATATATTTATTCCGGAATGTATCCTTCAGGTCTTTAAAATTGATGTTCAGGATCCTGGCTGCCGCCGACAATGTTTTATTTATCTGGTCATTTTCATAAGGCGAAACCATTACATCATAGGAAAGATTATTATCTACAATAATATTACCCAGGCGGTCAAGGATCCTTCCGCGGCTGCCCTCCTGCGGTATAAGCCTTATACAGTTCTGTTTGCTTAACTCTTTAAACTTCTTACCTTCTATAACCTCCATATTTAAAATGCTCAACGTCAGAAATAAAAAAATAAAGGTTACTGTCCAGCTGGAAATTTTTACTCTCATTTCTACTTAACGGACTTACTGTTCACCCCGCACCTTTGTTAAATTCATTATTTTATTGTTTTTTGAATATGTCCAAAGGTGCGGGGTTCACTAATCGATAAGGTTTGCGCAAACTTTAATGCCAGAGGGAAAATAAGTGCAGTATATAAAGATTCGATGAATGTAATGCGTAAGAATATGCCCCAAGAAATAAAGTTACCTAAAAACAGGAATATTAATCTGATAATTATATTATTAAGTACCGCAATGATGAATAAAAGTACCAGCCTGACATAATTGCTGTCGAACGAAAATCTTTTGGATAATTTTATAATTAAAAGGCTGTATAAAAAGAAAAGGATGGTATTCATACCAAATACATTTACGGAAAAGATATCTTTTACAATTCCGGCGAAGATACTCAAAGATATAGCCCATACCGGTTGGAAAAATAGGCTGGCAATAACTACGCTGATTAAAAGAAGGTCCGGTTTTATATTAAATATATTAACGTAATTTAAAATCGTTACCTGCAATAATGCAAAGATAATAATAACGCTTATAAAAATCAAATTCTTCACCCCGCACCTTCTAATTATTCTTATTTATCTATTCTTTATATATTCTCCTACCCCAACACTCCTTGCTAAATATAAGACTGAATATAAAGAAGGTGCGGGGTTCACGGGATAATTATTAACACTTCCTCAATGCTGGACAGGTTAACTGCCGGCTTTATTATTGCATAGCGGCTTAACCCTGAAAATTCCTCTCCTATATTAACCACACTGCCTATTAGTAAACCTTTGGGGTAAGCTTCGGTTAGGCCGGAAGTTATAATTAAATCACAAACCCGTATATCAGCGTCTTTGGGCAGATACTTCATAATCAAAGAACGCCCCAGCGTGCCGGCCACAAGGCCCTCTTGACGGCTGCGTTGGACTATGGATGAGACGCCAAGGCTGGGGTCATTAATAAGCATTATCTTGCTCGTGGAATCTCCTGTCTCAATAACCCGGCCGACCAATCCCAAATAATTAATAACCACAAAACCCCGCTTTATTCCATGATAACTGCCTTTATCAATAATCACTATTGATGACCAGTTATCCGCTGAACGGCCGATGACCCTGGCTGACAGTACTTTATAAGGAGTCTTTTGCTTAAAAGACAGCAGATTCTTTAAGCGCCTGTTTTCAAGATAAATTTCATTTGCAGTATTGAGTTTCTGCCTTAAAAAATCTATTTCTTTTTTTAACTTTTCATTTTGGACAAAATTCCGATGATAAAAAATAACCCCCTTAACTTCATTCCTGATTAATGTGAATAAACCGAGAGGATATTTTAAAATCTTAAAAGCCGGTGTTCTTAAGGTAGGGATTAAACCAGAAAGTAACAGAAGGAAGGAAACAGAGATTGCCGCATAGATTAGACTTTTCTTTTTAAATTTAAACACATCTTTAATGAGTCCTAAACTTACGGAGTGAAATGACGTAAGTTGTAGGCGAAGCCGTCTGCGAATTAGATCCTTGACATCTTTGATGTCAAGGATAAATTCAACCAAATAACTTATGTCGCACTCTGTGCTCCATAAGTTATGGTTTCATTTACTTAAGAGCGCATCTCTGATTTTATAGGGACGGTTACTTTTTTTAGATAACGTATTTCATCTAAAACTTTACCTGTGCCAACAGCCACGGCAGTTACGGGATCATCGGCGATATGCACAGGCAAACCGGTTTCTTCGGAAATTAATTTATCTATACCCCTTAATAGTGACCCGCCTCCTGCCATAACAATACCGTGTTCAATTAAGTCTGCAGCCAGTTCAGGGGGAGTCCTCTCTAAGGATATCTTGGTCATTTCTAATATGGCGCGCAAAGGTTCCTGTAACGCTTCTCTTATTTCTTCGGAAGTGATAGTTACTGACTTAGGAAGGCCGGCGACCAAATCTCTCCCTTTTACCTCCAAGGTCATCTCTTCTTCCACAGGATAACCAGAACCGATTTTTATTTTTGTCTCTTCAGCTGTACGCTCACCAATCATCAGATTGTATGTCTTTTTCAAATATTCAATAATCGCTTCATCCATTTCATCTCCGCCAATGCGTATAGATTTAGAAAAAACAATGCCAGCCAGAGAAATTACCGCAATTTCAGTCGTACCGCCGCCGATATCTATCACCATATTACCTATGGGCTCCTGTATAGGCAAACCCACACCAATTGCCGCAGCAATAGGTTCCTCAATTAAAAATACTTCTCTTGCGCCTGCGCGCTCTGCAGAATCTTTAACTGCGCGCTTCTCAACCTCAGTAATTCCTGAGGGTATAGCAATAACGATCCTAGGCCTTACTAATACGCGGCGATGGTGCACCTTTTTTATAAAATACCTTAACATCGCCTCTGTTATCTCAAAATCCGCAATAACCCCATCCTTCATAGGCCTGATAGCCACAATGTTGCCGGGTGTGCGGCCAAGCATACGCTTGGCTTCTTCGCCTACTGCCAAGACATGAGAAGTGCCCCTTTCGATAGCCACAACTGAAGGCTCGCAAAGTACAATCCCTTCACCCTTAACATATACAAGAGTCGTGGCTGTACCTAAGTCAATACCCATATCATTAGAAAATAAACCGAGAATATAATTGATTGTTTTTTTCAATATCTCTTTAAATTTTGCCATATTTTTCTCCTTCAATGAGCATGCAATTTACGGAACAAAGTAAACGTAAATTGCTGTGCGAATTGAACCCCTCACCCAGATACATCGTAGCGTCTCTACGTAGTAACTGGGTGAGGGGTCAAACTCAACCAGCAAACTTACGTTCGTTTTCACTCCGTAAGTTTGGGTTTCGTTTGATTTTAACAGAGATTAAAGTATATGTCAAATAAAAATTTAACTCAATTTTACCCAAAATAAGGCGCACCAAAAGCAATAATTGACAAAGTTTAACGAAATTTACCCTGTTAGATAAATCTTGTCTAAAATAACTCTTATCTAACGGATTTATCAAGAAAATCGCCTTCGGCGATAACTTTAAGCGATTTTCGCAGTGGTATAGGAAAGTGTTTTATACTTTCCTGTACCATGAATAATAGTCTTTAAAAGACTTAAAAAATTAGGGAAGGATTTATTTATGCAGGAAATATTATCTATCCGGGTCTTACCTTCAGCCACAAGACCCGCCACAACCATGCTCATTGCAGTGCGATGGTCCCCAAAGCTCTTGACCGTGGCGCCTATAAAGGTTTTCCCTCCTTGAATTATAATCTTTTCTGATTTTGGCGTTTTAATAACCCTGATATCGGCTCCCATTTTCTTTAGATTTTCTGACATTGATCTTATCCGGTCTGTTTCTTTTATGCGCAATTCACCAACCCCTTCAAATACGCTTTCACCTTTTGCAAAACATGCTGCCACCATCAAAATAGGCAACTCGTCTATTAAAGAAGGGATCTCTTTTTTCTTAATTATCGTACTCTTTAGTTTACTACTTTTTATAATGATATCGCCTATGGGTTCAAAACCTACGGCACTATTACCTGACACTTGAATATCTGAGCCCATTCTCTTTAAAACCTTAATTATCCCTATGCGGGAAGGATTCAGATTTATATCTTTTATCAAAATCCGTGAATTTGGCAGTATTGTTCCTAAAACCATAAAAAAACCCGCCGAAGAAATATCCCCTGGTATAAAGATTCTCCCAGGAGAAACCAATTCTTTTTTTCCTTTTATAACTATTGTATTCTCATTAACTTTTATACCTGCCCTAAACAATCTTAACATGCGTTCAGTGTGATCGCGCGTTTTGACCGGCTCAATAACGCAAGTTTTGCCTTTGGCATAAAGGCCAGCTAACAATATAGCTGACTTTACTTGTGCAGAAGCAACCGGCATCTTATAAGTCATTGGCTTAAGCGCACCTCCTTCAATTGTTATAGGTGGATACTCTTCAAATTTGGTATTAGGTGTTAGGTTTTTGGTTTTAGGTGTGCGGCGTGCGGAAATTTCTACACCCATCATCCTTAAGGGTGCGGTTACGCGTAGCATAGGCCTCCCAGAAAGAGATTTACCGGCAGTTAAAGTAACTACGAAATTTTGTCCTGCCAAAACACCTAATGTAAGCCGCAAAGTAGTGCCAGAATCACCCACAAAAACAGGGCCTTTGGGCTTCTTCAGGCCACAAAGCCCATTGCCAAACACGGTAATTGTTTTAACCTTTTGATTTTGTGTTATTTTTATTCCTAAATTCTTGAAAGTTTTTATTGTCCGGAGGCAGTCTTTATTGGGAGGGAAATTTTCAACTGTGGTTTTACCGCAACTTATAGCACTTATGATTATTGAACGGCAGGCTATAGACTTGTCACCTGAAAGAAGGATTTCTCCTTTAACGCATGAGGCGCGCTTGACTGGAAAAAACCTCATTTAGCCTTCTGCACGACCCTATCTCCTTCACTAACCGCGTCTTTTGTGGATGCCGACGTAGTAAAATCTGCTGCGGACATAGATTCGTGAATTTTTTCTACCTTAATATCACCTATGTATTTATTATTATGGTAAAGAGCAAATACATCGCCTGCGTTTACACCGTCTTTACTACCTAAATTTATTACTGCAAAATTATAATCTTTATTTACTACTAATACTTTACCTTCTAAAGAAGAAGTAACAGCTTTCTCTTTGGGTTGCTCTGCAGATAGACTGCTGGTTGCTTGGCCAGATGCGCTACTTGCTTTTGGTTCAACTACAATCGTACCCAATTCCACACCTTGAGCTTGGGTCTGTGATTGAGTTTGTGCTTCTTGAACTTGTGCCTCTAACTGTGCCTTTTTAGATTCTATTTCTTTTAACTGTGCCTGAGCTTTTTCTACATCCTTTTGCGTCTGCTCAAGTTTTGTCTCTAAATCAGCTCTTAACCCTTTCTGTTGCTCAAGGTCTGCCTTTAACTGCTGTACCTGGTACAATGCTTCCTGTTTTGCTTTTGTCTCTTGCTCTAAACTGCTAGTTAATGTATCGATGTTAGTTTGAGCATCCTTCAGTCTAAATTCTAACCGAGAAATCGTCTTTACATATTCTTCCAGTTTTGTTTGCGCCACATTATGTTTTATCTTTAAACTATCTAATTCTTCCTGAAGGTTCAAATTCTTAGTTTTTTCTTTTTGTAAAAGAAAAAACCCCGTACCCGCGAAAGATAAAGAAATCAATATTAAAATAATAAATATAACTATAAGTAATTTGGCCTTCTCAGACATTCGATCTCCTTTCTCATGCCTTTTATAAAAAGGCTGTTATCTTTTCTTTAAGTTTTAATTATAACATCGTATATATAAAAATCAAGTCTTATTTTAATGAGCAGACAATTTATGGAGCGCAAGCGACATAAATTGTAGCCTTTGATTTTTCTGGTTGTCGAGGCGTCTGCGAATTAATCCCCACACCAATTACATATTAGCCTACGCTATTTATGTAATTGGTGTGGGGATAAGTTCGCACATATAAGTTATGTCGCTAAGCTAATCAATAGCGAGCTCCATAACTTATGTGCTCACTTATTTAGTAATTCAGTAAATTGAGGCGGTATTTCGCAAGAGAACTCTACAAATTTTCCTGTGCACGGATGCACAAAACCAATATATTCGGCGTGTAATGCTAAACGACTAAATTCATTATTCCTGCCATATTTAGTATCGCCTAAAATAGGATGTCCTAAAAAAGCAAGGTGTACCCTTAACTGATGAGTCCTGCCTGTAAAAGGCTCTAATTCCAATAGACTAAAATCCTGCGTACGCTTAAGGGTACGGTAATATGTCTTAGCATATTTTGCCTTTTTGCCAAAGCCCACTGACATATTTTTTCTTTTATAAGGATGCCTGCCTATAGGTAACTCAATGATATTCTCGTCAAATTCCATTTTGCCCTTTACCAATGCAATATATTTGCGTTTAATACTGTGTTTGGCAAACTGTTTGGCTAAGGCAAGGTGAGCAGTATTATTTTTAGCGACAATCAAAAGGCCCGATGTTTCCTTATCAAGTCTATGCACAATGCCAGGCCTTTGCGGATTAATATCCGACAGATTTTTAAAATGATACAGCAATGCATTTACTAATGTATGTTCATAATTTCCCGGCGCAGGATGCACGACCAAACCAGAATATTTATTTATTATTGCTAGATATTCGTCTTCATAGATTATATCTAAAGGTATCTCTTCCGCCTTTAGGATACTTGGCTTCTTATCTAGAATGCGAATCTTAATTTCATCGCCTGTTTTTACTTTAAAATGCGGCTTTACCCCGCCCTTTCTTACTACGTAGCGTTTCTTAGTAGCAGAAAGGGCGGGGTTTATTACATTCGAATTATTCACCGACACCTTGCCTTCTGAAATCAACCCTTGTATAAAAGTACGAGAAAGACCAAGATTTTCCTTTTTAGAAAACTCTATAAGAAATAAATCTAAGCGCATATTTGCATCATGCTCGTCCACCTTCAATACATATTCCTGCATATTAATTTTTAGATTTTTTAGAGGTCTCTGAAAATCCCCTAAAACTATATCAGAGACCTCTGATTACACAGATTAAATTAGATTACACAGATTTTTATCGTCGAGCTTTAATCTGTGGAATCTGCTTTTATAATCTGTGTAATCATAAAATTAGGCTTTTTTAGAGATCTCTTTTAATTAAAAGGATTTTCCAGACGGCAAGACAGAATATTACAATACTCATAAGTTGGAATAAAGTCAAACCAAAGAGAATAATCGCATTATCAGCACGCCAGAATTCAATGAAGAATCTCTTTATCGAATAAAATAGAAGGTAGGCAAAAAATATTTCACCTTCTTTGTGAGGCCTGTCCTGAAGAACTCTTAAAATAATAAAAATAAAAACTAAAATCAAAGAAGAGTATATTTGTGTTGGGATAAGAACCAACTTATGCACTTGAAAGTAAATTCCGAATTTAGATATCTCGCCGAAACAGCAACCGTTCAAGAGACAACCAATCCTGCCTATTGCCTGACTTAAGGCAACAAAAGGGCTAATTAAATCAAAGATTCTATATATCGATAATTTTTTCTTCTTTAAAAATACAATACCGGAAAGGAATCCTAACATTAGCCCACCGAACCACGATAATCCTCCAAGTTGAAGCATAATTATCTCAAGGGGGTTTCTGAGGTAATAAGTTATATTCTCGATTACATATAAAATACGCGCGCCGATAATTCCCAAGATAAAGACTATGAAAGAGAAATTAAAAATTATATCGGGATTGATCTTCTGTTTTCTAGCTTGAAAAATGGCTAATGTTGAACTTACCAGGAAGGCTACTGCAAGCATAAGACCGTAGGAATAAATAGTAAATGGACCCATTTGACAGATTATCGGATGCATTCCTCTTTAAGGTTAAGGTCAAGGTTAAGAATTTACTTAATCTCAGCCTTAGCCTAAACCTCTTGTTATTTAGTTGTTCTTTCCGATTTTAATATAGCGTATCCCAACAATACCGCCCCAATTGTTATGGCGCTATCCGCTATATTAAATACCGGCCAGATACGAAAATCCAGGAAATCAATCACATATCCTAAGCGTAACCGGTCAATAAGGTTGCCTAAAGCACCGGCTAAAATAAGAGCTAAAGATATATTATAAAAAGAATACTTTTTGTATTTATTATTTCGTAAGGCAAGGTAAATCAAAATTACGGCCAATATTGATATAAATATAAATAACGGAATCTGGTTCTTAAGGATACCAAAGGCTGCGCCGCGATTATGGATAAGCGTAAGATGAAATATTCCTTTTATTAAAGGGACAGATTGATTTAATAATAAATTTTGGGTGGCAAGTAATTTAGTGAGCCGGTCTGTGAAAAGGATGGACAGCGTGATGATAAAAATCATCAAAAGTTGGCGGTTATCTTTTCTCTTTCTTCTCTTGGCATTTAACGCAGAGCCGCGCAAAGGGGACCACTTTTAATCTGGTTTTTGTGATGAGGGATTTACATTCTTCGCATATACCAAATGTGCCTTCTTCTATTTTTTTTAAGGCATCATCTAATTCGTATAAGGACTGCCTTTCATTAGAAGCCAGGCCCAGCGAAAACTCTCTATCATATGTATCAGAAGCGACATCCGCCATATGGTAGGTGTAACCGGATATATCTCCGGCAGCGTCTTTTTGAGATTTCTTCAATGTATCTTCGGATATAAGCTTTATCTCATCAAGAATCTTTCCTTTAATTTTGAGGATTAACTTTTTGAAATATTCTAATTCTTTCTTATTAAATTTCTTTTTCAATTTATGTTCCTCCGATAGCTTTTAAACATTTGCCGCAGATTAAAGGATGATTTTTATTATTCCCAACCGACACGGAATAATTCCAGCAGCGAACACACTTTGTGCCCTCCGCCTTATCAGCCTCTATTGTAATATCTGGCGAGGTAACAGCCCTGATATGCCTATCTAGGTTAGGTAAATTTTTATCTAGGCTAATCTCAACTTGCGAAACCTTAAAAATCTCACAAAGGTCGCCTTTTAGGCTTTCTAAGAATTTATAACGTTCTTCGTTATTTGTCAATAGTTTTATTTTGGCATCAAAGGAACTACCGATTATTCCTTGGCTACGTTTTTCTTCCAATAACCCGGCAATAGCGGGGATTAACTGTGTGACTGAATGGAACTCATCAGGAAAGTGTTTGTAAAAATCAGGTTTTTCTCTTGGCCATTCCAGAAGATGCACGCTCGCAACAGAGCTATCTTTATTTTCTTTAGGTATTTCCTGCCAGATTTCCTCTGCAGTAAATACCAAGATAGGTGCAATTATTCTTACTAAGGTATTGAGAACCTCATAGATGACTGTCTGGGCACAGCGTCTTTCTATGCAACCTTTGGCATAGGTATAAAGCCTACCTTTCACCATGTCTAGATAGTTCATCGATAATACCTCATTACAGAAATCATAGATTGACTTGTAGGCTTTATAGAATTCAAAGGATTCGTATGCATTTTTTACGTCCATTAACACGCCTTCCATAACACATAGTGCCCATTTATCTATCAAACGTAAATTATCGTAATTGACTTTATTGGTATTTGGATTGAAATCGTATAAATTGCTCAAGATAAACCGGGCGGTGTTTCTGACCTTACGGTAGGCTTCAGAGAGCCTTGAGAGAATCTCAGGGGAAATACGGATATCCTCATTGTAATCGCTGGAAGCAACCCAGAGCCTTAAGATATCCGCGCCGTAATCTTTGATTATGTCCTGAGGCGAAATTACATTACCCAGCGACTTAGACATCTTTCTGCCTTCACCATCAACCACAAAACCGTGTGTAAGCACGCTTTTAAAAGGAGGTTTTCCTTCGATACACATCGAAGGGATCAACGATGACTGAAACCATCCCCTATGCTGGTCAGAGCCTTCAAGGTACAAAGCGCAGGGAAATTCTAAATCTTGCCTCTTTTTTAATACTGCCTGGTGGCTTACTCCCGAATCAAACCACACATCCAGAATATCCTCGCAACGCGCAAACTCACTACTTTTGCATTTAGGACAGACGAACTCCCGGGGTAAAAACGCTTTAATGTCTTCTTTAAACCAGACATCACTGCCTAGACTTAAGATTCTTCCTGCCAGGTTATCAATAATAGCAGGCTCAAGCACTACTTCATCACAGTCTAAACACCGCACAGCAGGAATCGGCACTCCCCAATATCTCTGACGGGAAAGACACCAATCCGGCCTCAATTCCACCATTGTCTTTATCCTCTCTTTTCCGGAAGGAGGAATCCAGGCGATGTCATTCTCTATAACTTTAATGAGCCTCTTCCTTAATTCTTGATGGTCAATGCTTATAAACCACTGCTTTGTTGCCCGGAATATAATCGGGCTCTTGCAACGCCAACAGTGCGGATATGAATGCTGTATCTTTGTCTCAAAAACCAACGCCCCTGATTTGTGCAGTTTTTCGATGATTATCTTATTTGAATCATAAACATTCATTCCTTTAAATTCACCTGCTGTAGCATCAAAATTTCCCTTATCATCCACAGGCATAATAATATCCAACTTATATTTTAATCCGGTTAAATAATCATCATTGCCGTGGCCAGGCGCAGTGTGCACAAGGCCCGTGCCTTCTTCTTTTGAAACATAGTCTGCTAATACAACACGCCCTTGCCTGAAACCCAAAGGATGTTCGTAAGTCATCCCCTCTAAGTCTTTGCCTTTAAAAGTTCCTATCTTCTTGATATTCTTAACACCCATCAAAGAAAGTTCTTGCTCTCTACATTCAGCAATAATCAAGTGCCCTTTTTCAGTATTATAATGAGCGTAAAACAATTCTGGATGAACAGCTACCGCGACGTTAGCAATCAGCGTCCAGGGCGTAGTAGTCCAAACTGCTAAATAGATTTCTTGTTTAAAAATATTATTCTTTTCTAATTTAAACTTGACATAAATTGATGGGGAAGTATGCTCTTCATATTCAACTTCTGCCTCTGCAAGCGCAGTCTCGCATTTAAAACACCAATTCACTGGTTTTAGGCCGCGATACACATAACCCTTCTTAACTAATACCCCTAATGATTCCACTATGCTTTTTTCATAATCAGGCGTTAAAGTCAAATAAGGATTCTGCCAATCGCCGAATACTCCCAGACGCTTAAATTGTTCTTTCTGTATGGAAACGTACTTTAAGGCAAAATCGTATGCCTTTTTTCTAAATTCTAGTTGGCTAATCTGGGATTTATTTATCTTTAATTCTTTAAACAACTGGTGCTCAACTGGCAAACCGTGGCAATCCCAACCCGGTACATAAGCAGAATCATACCCCTGCATTGTCTTATACTTTACGATGATATCCTTTAAGGTTTTATTTAAGGCGTGCCCTATATGGATATCTCCGTTGGCATAAGGAGGACCATCATGGAGAATATATTTTGGCTTACCTTTGTATTCTCGACGGATAAGACGGTATATGTCCATATCCTGCCAGGCTTTCAATAAAACAGGTTCTTTCTTAGGCAGGTCTGCCTTCATGGCAAATTTAGTCTGCGGTAAATTTAAGGTAGATTTATAGTCCATTTATTTGATATATTTTCCAATAATAATATCTAAATCTTTCTTAGCCTTAGCGGGAATCGACTTTGTATCTGTAATAATCGCATTTCTAAGCGCATCTTTGCAGGCACAGTTCCTCTTCTCATGGAGATTTTCTATCACTGCATACAATATCTTTTTGGCATTTTCGATATTTTTGTGTAAATTTTTAATTACCATATCTACCGTTATCTTTTCATATTCTGGGTGCCAACAGTCATAGTCAGTTACACAGGCTAAAGTAGCATAACAAATTTCAGCTTCTCTGGCTAATTTTGCCTCGCCCATATTAGTCATCCCGATTACATCCATGCCCCAACTGCGATAGAGATTTGACTCCGCTAAAGTTGAGAATGCCGGGCCCTCCATATTTATATAGGTACCGCCCTTATGCATCTTTATTCTTAAACTCTTACCAGCTTCATATCCCGCATCATACAATAGTTCACTGAGTTCTTTACATACGGGATGCGAAAACGAGATATGGGCAACTATACCGTTATTAAAAAAGGTCATATTTCTTGCCTGATTAGTCCGGTCGACATACTGGTCAACTACGACAAAATCCAAAGGTTTTATATCTTCCTTAAAACTACCGCAGGAAGTAACAGAAATAATCCTTTCTACCCCGAGTTTCTTCATTCCGTAAATATTAGCCCGATAATTTATTTCACTAGGAGATATACGGTGTCCTACTCCATGACGCGGCAGAAATACCACTTCTTTTCCTTCTAATTTACCAATGATAAACTTATCAGAAGGATCCCCAAATGGCGTCTGGACATCTACTTCTTTTACATCTTTAATCCCTTCCATTTTGTATAAACCGCTTCCGCCGATAATACCTATACGTGACATATTACCTCCTCGATAACTCTTTTGCGCGATTAACTGCAACCTTGATTGCTTCTTCCAAAGAACCACCTTGCTGCAAAACTGCTAACGCCGCTTCAGTAGTGCCACCTTTAGAGGTCACCCGTCTACATAGCTGAGAAGGTGCAACATTCTTTTGCTGTAAAAAGTGGATGGTGCCCTTAAAAGTCTGATTGACCAGTTGCGTTGCCTGCTCAAGGTTAAAACCAACTCCTTGCGCAGCCTTAATAAACTCTTCAAGGAATTTATTCTGCTTTTCCCGCGGCACTGCCGCTGGAGACAAGCCTTCTGTTTCGAGAAAATAACAAACATATGCCGGACCACTACCAGAAACAGCAGTAACAGCATTCATCATATTTTCATTAACCACAAGTGTTTTACCAACAGAACTAAAAAGCTCTTCACTAAATTTCAGATCCACATCCGTCGTATGAATCCCTTTACTTAAAGCAGTTATACCCTCACCGATCTGCGCAGGCATATTCGGCATAGTACGGATGACACGTGCATTACCAAGGGCTTTCTCGAGATAACCTGTAGTTATTCCAGCGGCAATAGAAATATATAGCTTATCGGTTCCTGCAGCTGACTTTTTAATTAACATCAAAAGCGATTCAAAATCTTGTGGTTTAACAGCAAGGATTATGACGTCAGAATTCTGCACCACTAATGCAGCTCCCAACAGAACCTTTATGGTGCTCTTAAGGTCCTTAGTTTTTAGTTTGTCTTCATCAAATATTGAAATCTCGAAGTTATTAATTCGCTCGGCAATTGCCGAACCCATATTACCGTAACCTATTATTCCAATTTTTTTATCTCTCATCTTATCTTTCGAAAATCGCCCTGCCCAGCCTTACCATATTAGAGCCTTCCTCAAGAGCAATTTCAAAATCATCGGTCATACCCATAGATAAAACTCCTAACTCATAACCCATAACTGCCGACCCATTAATCATATTTCTTAGTTCCCTCAACATTCTAAAATAAGGCCGGGTTTTTTCAGGATTATCCACAATCGGTGCAATAGTCATCAGGCCTTTTATATTTATATTTTTGAATTTAGTCAGTCCCGTTATAACCTTAATCGCTTCATCGGCTTTTAACCCGAACTTACTCTCTTCGGGAGATGTCTTTATTTCAATCAGGATATCCTGAATTTTATTTATTTTAGCCGCCTCTTTGTCAATTTCTTCTGCAAGACGCATACTATCTATGGATTGGATCAAATCAAAAATTTTTACCGCGTCTTTTACTTTATTAGTCTGTAAGTGCCCAACCATATGCCATTCGATAGCGTTTAGCGTATAGCGTTTAGCGTATAGTTCGTTATATTTAGAAACGGCTTCCTGAACTTTGTTTTCACCGATATCGCTTATACCCGCATCAATTGCTTCTTTTACCTGCTCAAGGGATCTACCTTTACTGACAGCGATAATAGTTATTTTTCCGGGGTCTTGATTAATTTTAGAGCAAACCTTAAGAATTCGTTGCCTTATTCTGGAGACATTTTCTTTGATCATCGCTCAAGAAAATCGCTTCGCGATTAGACCCTTCCTTTAAAGGATTTAGGAAGGTCTATCCTTTTTAGGATAACTTTTAAGTGATTTTCTGATTGGTTTCAAGAAAGTATTTTATACTTTCCTACACCATAAAAAAAACCTGCACGCTATCTGAATGAAATAATATTATACACCAGAAAACCGCCGGGTCAATTAAAAGTATTCCTGGTATATCTCCTTAAACTTATTTATAGTATTAAGAATAGGGTTTTGGGTGGGCTGATAATTAGATATGATCTCGAGCTTTGGTTGGTATAGCGCCTGGCAGATAATGCCTAAGGAAGTAATATAAGTTAAATATCTCTGGCCTGAAAGAGTATTGTCTTTATTAACCCAGGAAATTATACTTGGATTGGTAATACGGCCCAACTTTACAGAAATCCCCAGACTGTTCTCTAACATTTCCAGAAATCCTTCCAACAATACAGTCCTTCCTGTGGTTACGAAATTATCCAGTTCCTGGCAAGGTACAATCTTCTCTACAACAGCTCTTATAGTCTGACAGATTAACTTTGACTTAGGGGTTAGTATCTCTGAAACTAACCGCTGGCTTATCGGCTTGTAAGCATTATTTTGTTTTAATAAAATTTCCTTATTGTTGTTTATTTGATTGTAATCGCCTACACTGCCCCATGATACCTTAACATCTTCGGCTAAATCAAAAGATATCTTTAATTTCTCAGAAAGCCCTATAGTTAAATCATTACCGCCGACAGGCAATATTTGGAGATCTTTAAGTATACCGTTCCTAAATAATAATAACTCGGTTATATCCGAACCTATATCGCAAAGTATCGTCATTCCTTCTTTAAGTTCTTTGTTAAATACCGCCTGACTCGTGGCTAAGCCGGAAAGAAACAGGTCTTTTATTTCATATCCTGCTTGATTCACAGCCCGGTTAATGCCCTGTATAAAAGACAATTTAGCCGAGATCAGATATAAATCTACTTCAAGTCTATGGCTATACAAACCGAGGGGATTCAGAATATTACTATTGGAATCTATGGCGTAATTTTGGGCTATCTGATGAATTGTTTCTTCCTCTAAACTTGAACCCAATATGCGCGCTTGTTCGTTTGCCTGCTGTACATCTGAAAGAGTTATGACTTTATTGCCCCGCTCAGCAAGCGGTATAATTGCACGGCTGTGCTTGGTAACTATATCAAGGCCTGATAGATCGGTATAAATAAATTTAATATTTATACCGGACTTTGCTTTTAAATTCTTTAAAGTGCGCCCGACGGCTCCGGTTAAATCTATGGAATCTACAACTGCACCCTTCTTTATGCCTTTGGAGGGTTGAGTCTCAAAAAAGATATTAATTATACGCTTCTTTTTGGTTTCCGCAACCGCTGCAGATACTTTGCTGGAACTGATATCTAATGCGCAGATATAATTACGTGGCATCTTTAAACTTTACAACCGGCTCCTTAAACCTTAAATCAATATATTTTATGTTGCTTATATCGTCCTTCAGCTGAATAAATAATCCTTCCATAACATGAATCTTATCGCCAATTTCATCCTGCCCTATCTTTACTTCTAACAATTTAAAATCCTTTACAAGTTGCGCTTCGGAATAATCCGGTAGTTGTATAAAACATGATATATCAGCAGGATTTGCTACATCGATTCTTTCAATTTTATATTTTTTTAATAAGTTATTCCATTCCGTTTCCTTTATTATATTTAAAGCAGTAATTAATTCTTTAACATTATATTGCTTGCCGGGCTTTGGCCCTGTGATTTTCCTTTCTAAGCCTATAATAACCGGCAAATCCTGAGTTTGTTGCCTTTGCGGTAGATCGAATAATACCCCTTCGTTATCTACGCAGAAGTACCGATACAACTTTACATAGGCAAGGGCCTTACGGTCTGTGAAACCTATAAATAAACGGTTAGGCAAAATCCTGAATAACCTAATATTTTTATAAACCGGGTATAGTTCTGATATATACCTCGATTCTTTCTTTAAGTCAATATTAAAAATATTACGGCCTAAAAGATACGAAAAATCAAATGCTACTTCCGGCTTGTTAACAGCAATATCCTTTATCTTAAAATAATTTAAATTTTTTAAGGTTACTCCCAGATATCCTACAATAAAAAATAGTGCAATAAAAATTGCTAGGCTCAAAATTGCTAATTTAATCGGCAGGTTTATACTCTGCGGAGTATTCCGCCTATAGGAGCCCTGAGGCTTATAGCCTAAGGTAGGCTCCATTTTGTGTTTTTTCATATGCAAGTCGAATTAGCTTAATACACAACTCAAGAAAATCTATACCTACCACCTTTGCGGCTTTGGGCAGGAGACTGGTTGCGGTAAGCCCCGGGATGGTATTTACCTCTAAAATAAACGCAATATCGTCGTTACTTAAAATCATATCAACTCTGGAGCAGCCGTAACAACCTAACAATTTATGGGCCGATAAAGCTGTTTCCTGTATATTTTGGGCAATTTCATCTTCTAATTCGGCAGGCACCACATAGTCTGTCATCCCCGCCTGATATTTAGCTTCATAATCAAAAAATCTTTTTTTAGGGATTATCTCTATCACAGGCAAAGCCTTTTCATCTAATATGCCCACGGTTACTTCTCTGCCCCTTATATATTCCTCAATAATTATTCTCTCGTCAAAACTGAAAGCCAAATCCACTGATTTATCCAGATACTCTTCTCTATCAACAATAGATAGGCCAATACTTGAACCATGCGAAGCTGGCTTTACCACCAAAGGTAGAGTAAAATCATTATGATGGGATTTCCAATTTGCATCGTAAGAAAGTTTATCTTCTGCTTTATATCTTGGAACATGTAAACCGGATGCCTCAAATATTTTGCGTGAGGCAATCTTATCCATCGCAAGTCTGCTAGCCACAGCGCCTGAACCCGTATAAGGAATCTTGAGGGTATCCAGAATTTCCTGTATTTGCCCATCTTCACCAAAGCGGCCATGCAGAGCGATAAAGGCGAGGTCTATTCCATGGGATTTTATTAAGCGTGCATTCTCTTCTTTCCCGTCTGTTTTTATATCAATAGCAGCTACCTTGAGTCCTGCCTGGTTTAAGCTTTCGTATACAGTTTTGCCAGATTCCAGCGAAATTTCTCTTTCTGTAGACGGCCCGCCCATAAGCACGCCAATCTTACCAAAATCGTGCTTAGTTCTTGAGTTGCTTTGAGTTCGTTGAGTTCTGTCTTTTACTGCCATATTTTTATCTCTGGGGTTAAATTTATATTGAATTTATTATTTACTTTTTTTCTTATGAAATCCATTAATTTTATAACATCTCTGGCGCTGCCTTTCCCTAGATTTAATATAAAATTAGCATGTTTCAAAGACACGCCGGCATCTCCAACCCTTTTACCTTTTAAACCGCATAAATCTATCAACCTGCCTGCAGAATGTCCTGTCGGGTTTCTGAAGATGCAGCCGGCTGACGGCTTAGATAAATCCTGGGTGAGTTTACGATATTTAAGATATGCCTTTATTTTATTCCTGATTTGTTCTTTGTTCTTCCTGCTCAATTTTATAAGCGCACTTAAAATGATGTATTTTGAAAGGCTCGATGTCCGATAACCGAACCTTATATCTTTCTTATTTAGAATCTTTCTGTTTCCGCTGTAATCCATAACCGTAACATTCACTACCAGGTCTGCGATACTACGGTTATCTTGAGCTACACCTGCATTCATCGCTAACGCCCCGCCGAATGTGCCGGGAATTCCTGCTAAAAATTCTGCACCTGACAAGCCGTGCTCTTTGGCAAAAAGGACAACTTTGCCAAGCCAAACACCGCTGCCTGCCTCTAGATAATTATCCTTACTGGATAATTTACTAAAGTAAGGCGCGCTTAATCGTAGAACCGCGCCATTTATTCCTTTATCACTTATTAAAAGATTGCTGCCTCTACCGATTACAAAAAAAGGCGAATTATATCTTTTTACCAAGCTAAGTAATAATTTTAAATCATTAGGGTCTTGGGGCTCAATAAAAAATTTAGCCGGGCCGCCAATTTTAAAAGTCGTATGATTCTTTAGCGGTTCTGCTAACCTAATTCTTCCCTTTAAGCTTCTCCACCAATTCATCGCAAATTTTTACAATATCACCCGCACCCAGGGTAATCAATAGATCATGCGGTTTTATAATTTTTAAAATATGCGCTGCTATTTCCTCCTTGGGCAAAAAATATATTTGCCTATCCGGTAAACGCTCCTTTATTTTATCATATATAAGCCTGGCGCTTACTCCTTTTAATGGCTGTTCACCTGCAGGGTATATATCTGTCACGATAATATAATCGGCTAAATCAAAACTTTTGCCAAATTCGCCGGAAAGTAATTTCGTGCGGGTATAACGGTGCGGCTGAAATACGGCAATAAGCCGGTTAAATTTTAAACTCTTTAACGCAGCAAGCGTTGCTTTTATCTCTGTAGGATGATGCGCATAATCGTCAACCAGCAAATAGTCATCTTTGTCAAATTTAATTTCCAGCCTCCTCTTGGCGCCTTTATAATTGCTCAGTGTCTCTTTTATAAATTTTAAATCTATCCCCAACTCGAGTCCCAAAGCAATAACCGAAAGGGCATTAGAGATATTATGCCGGCCTCCCAATGCCAGATAAAATCTATTTATAAATTTATTTTTATAAAAACAGTCAAATTCTGATGATAACCCTTTTATCCGGATATTCTTAGGATATATATGTGCACCGCTTTTTAAGCCAAATAGTACATATTTATTCTTATAATTTTTTAATATTCCCTTTAGATTTATATCATCGCTAGAAGCGAACACGCAACCATCTTCTTTTGTATTATTTATGAATTCGCGAAATGCAGCAATTTCATTCCTGTAGTCCTTATAGTAATCAAGATGCTCATAATCTATATTCGTAATTATGGAATATTTAGGCCGATAATATAAAAAAGAACTGTCGGATTCATCTGCTTCTGCGACAAAAAACTGACCGTCTCCTAAACAGGCATTGGTATCTATGTTCCTTAAAACACCGCCCACCGCTACCGTGGGAGAAAGTCCGGCTTCTAATAAGAGATAAGATACGAGAGACGCAGTCGTGGTCTTACCGTGACTGCCCGTAACTGTAATGACAGCCTCATCCTTCATAAGGCGCGCTAAAGCCTCTGCCCTCTTTATCAAAGGGATGCCCTGCCTTTTTGCTTCTTTAATTTCAGGATTGTCTTTGCCGATTGCAGAGGAATAAACGATTAAATCAGCGCCTTTAATATTTAGAGGATTATGCCCGATAAATATATCTGCGCCTAATTCTTTAAGTTCTCCTGTGATTTTATTTTCCTTCAAGTCCGAACCGCTTACTTTGAAACCTTGACGTAAAAGGAGCTGGGCAATCCCGCTCATTCCAATGCCGCCTATACCGATTAAATGATAATGTCTATTCATCTCTTAAATATTCTTGCCAGGCCTGATCCAACTCCTGAATATTCCTAAAAGGATAGACATAGCTTATTGCTTTCTCTAAATCCGTTTTATCTCTTAAATTCTGGCAGAAGAGAATAAAATTATCTTTACCGAATTCTTTCACTAAATAATCTATTATACTTAATGCCTCAGCATAGACTAGCTTTGCCGATTCGTCATCCTTTATTAACTGGGGATTAATTTTAGCAAGATTTTCTAAGTTAATGAATTTATTGGTAACAAGAGCCTCTGTTATTAGTTTATGTGCCATTGAATATATTAGATTCTCCTGATAAGAGGCGACCCCTTCATCTAACCAGATGGGCACGGCTTGATTATCAAAGCCTACAAATTCCCTGAAAATGATGTGCCCCATCTCATGAGGAAGAGTTGTTTCAAAGAATCCTTTTGCAAAAGGAAACGTATGTATTACCTTCTCTCTTATTATAGCACATCCCGAAGACCAAGTAGGCTGGTTCGTAGCAGCCTGATAAGCTTTAGCGTCATCGTGGATATAAATCTTGGCTCGATTATCCCAAAGCCAAAAATCGTATCTTCTGAATCCCAGATCATCGGCAATTTTATCGTAATAATATTCGGATTTTTCTATAAGTTGCTCTATAAAATCTCCTGGTGCATTTTTATAATATACAATAAAATGTCTACTCTTAGCAACAGACCAATCATCGGTATCGGCTAAGACAAAGGACAACCATAAACAAAATATCACGATAGTTAAAATACATCTTCTCATTTAACTCAAAGATTTTACAGCCTCAACCAGCAAATCATTTGCATTGAGCTTAAGAATATTATCGTAATGGGAACGCATGGCTTTAATTCTTTCAGGTTTATTTATAAGATTCTCTATATTTTTCTTCAATATATCGCTGTCTAACTCATTATCTTGAATTATAATCCCTGAGCCTATGTTTTCTAAAACTTTAGCATTGGCTACTTGATGCCTATAGGCAAAAGGGTAAGGAATAATAATTGCCGCAAGCCCAAAGAATATTATCTCCGCAATTGTAGTTGCGCCGGCACGAGAGACAACCAGGTCGCAAGCGCTATATGCATATTGCATAGATTCTAAAAAATTAAATAAGCGGGAATTGATATTCAAATCTTTGTAACTGTTCTTTAAGAAATCGAGGTCTTGCCGTCCTGCAAGGTGAATAACCTGAAAGCTGGACTTATCCGGTATTGCGGATACAGCTCTTAAGAACCCGAGATTAATTCTGTGACTGCCCTGGCTGCCTCCCATTACCAGTATCGTCAATTTGTCGCTATCTAACCCGAAAAAATCGAAAGCCTTATTTTTATCTATACGGCTTAATTCCTTACGTATGGGATTACCCGTAATAATTACCTTTCTTTTATAATCTTTAAAATAATCACCGGTTTGCGCAAAGGAAACAGCTATTCTGTCTGTAAATTTTGCCAAGAATCTGTTAGCCCGGCCAGGAATTACATTTTGTTCATGTATTAACGTCTTCACCCGAAAAAGCCAGGCAAATAAAATCATCGGGATACAACACAAACTACCAAACCCAACTACGATATCAGGCCTGAATGTCAACAGTATAATAATACTTTCCAGAGACCCTTGGAAAAACCTTAATATAGCGGCAAAATTCTTAAAGTCAAGGTTCAGCTTAATAGAAGATATAGAAATATAATTAAGTTTATACTCAAAATTTCCTACCTGATGCGTTATGGTTTTTTTAGGTAAAACTAAAAGTATATCTATATCTTTGTGTTTATCCCGCACCTTTTTGGTATAGGGTGTCTCTTGGGGTAGAAAGGTGCGGGATTTATTGTTTAGTGTATCTAAAAATCCCAACGCAGGAAAGATATGGCCACCGCTTGAGCCGGTAATAGCTAAGACTTTCACCCCGCACCTTCTCCTTTATTCAAAATATTTATTTATTTTATTGCTCTCTATTTTGAGTCTCAAGTAGTGGTGTATTCTGTTTAAATAAGTAATAATTAATTTTTGCATTTCGATATATTTTAATAAATTAATTTGTTTACCAAAAATATGAATACAAAGAAGGTGCGGGGTTCACGGGTATTCTCCAGTCCGCGCAATATTCATAAGTATGCCCACGCTGATCATATCGAAAATAAAAGAAGAACCTCCGTAACTGATAAAAGGCAAAGGCAGGCCTTTCGTAGGTAATATAGCGCAAGAAACACCGATATTTATTATAGCCTTAAGAGAAATCATCAGAACCAGCCCCAGACTTAAGAAATAACCAAATTTATCAGAGGCATTCTTTATTATTTTAAGGCCCTGCTGAATAAAGACTATCAATAATATTATCACACCCACTGTACCTAACAGTCCTAATTCTTCTCCGATTATAGAAAAGATAAAATCTGTATGTGCGGCAGGTAGATAAAATAATTTTTGCTTGGAATGCCCCAGGCCTGTGCCGAATATTCCGCCTGAACCCAAGGCAATCTGTGATTGAATAACCTGAAAACCGCTGCCTTTAGGGTCGAGCCAAGGATTTAAAAATGACATAATACGCATCCGGCGATAAGGAACATTAAATATCAATGTATAGAGTAAAGGCAGGCTCGCCAAGATCACCGACAAAAGATAAGATATACGTACACCAGCAACAAAAAGCATAATAAATACCACTATTCCTAAAGCCAAAACAGTTCCCAAATCCGGTTGCACAAGAATCAATAGTGCTGTAGTCCCTAAAATAAACATCGGCGGCAGGAATCCTTGCCAGAACGTCTTTATATATTCGCTCTTCCGGCTAATAAAGTCCGCTATATAAATAATTATAGCGATATTGGCTAATTCTGAAGGCTGAAAACTGATAAATTTTAATCTGAACCAGCGGCGGGCTCCGGCAACTTCTCGGCCAACATGGGGAATTAAAACTAAAACTAATAACAAAATAGATAAGGCCAATACTGGTTTTGCCCATCTCCTAAACTTCTTATAATCTATACCCATCACTAAAAGGGTGAGAATTGAGCCAATGATAAGAAAACTTATACGTCTTTTTAAGAAAAAGAGGCTGTCTTTATATCGTTCCCAGGCATAAATGCCGGAAGCACTATAAATCATCACTGTTCCGATACATATCAAAATAAAGGTAATGGTAAATAGATTTATTCTCGTATTACGCGCCATGTTTATTTCTGGCTAAATCAAAGACTGCCTGTTTAAAAACCCTTCCTCTCTCTTCGTAATTACGGAACATATCAAAGCTGGAACACATGGGTGAAAGTAGCACGCAATCACCGGATTTGGCTTTAGAAAAGGCAAGTCTCACTGCTTCCTCTAAAGTAGAGGCTTCATCAATAGATAGAAATCCTCCCAGCGCACTTTTTATTTTCTCTTTTGCCTCTCCAATCAGAATAACCTCTCTTGCTTTTTCCCGTATTAAATCCGAAATAATAGTGTAGTCGATGCCTTTATGTTTACCTCCTGCGATTAAAACTATTGGCTGGGAAATATTCTTAAATGCCCATATAGTTGAATCTATAGTTGTGCTCTTGGAATCATTGATAAATGTGACATTGTTTATTTCTGTGACGTATTCAAGGCGATGCTCGATGCCTTTAAATTCCCTAAACACTTCCAGACACAATTCCTTATTTATGCCTAATATAGAAGCTACGGCTAAAACTGCAGCCTGATTAGGATTTAAATCCGGTGTCTTAGAAAAATATACTACCTTAGCCTTTGTCTCTCTGGCTAATCCTTTAACTACAGGGTCTTCGCAATTCAAAACTAAATAGTCAGATTTATCCTGGTTCATAAATATGCGCTTTTTTGCCTGAAGATATTCTTGCAGGTCTTTATATCTATCCAGATGATTACAACCAAAATTGAGTATCAGGGCAATCTTTGGTTTAAATTCATGAATCTTCTCTAATTGGAAAGAGCTCACCTCAAGGGATACAAAATCACCCCCTTCTATTCTTTCTACTTCAGAGCAAAAAGGATTACCTATATTGCCCAAGATGAAAACTTTTTTACCTCCTGCCTCCAGTGCCTTACCGATTAATGTCGTAACAGTAGTCTTACCATTTGAGCCGGTAACGGCAATTACGGTCGCAGGGCATAAAACCCAAGCCAGTTCTATCTCGCTTATCACTGGTATTTGAAATTGCTTAGCTAAGACAATGGGTAATGCAGTACCTGGTATGCCCGGAGAAACAACAAGTAAATCTTTGCCTCTTATAAAATCCTGCGAGTGCCTGCCTATTTCAATCTTTATATTTTTTGATTTTAGTTGCGAGGCGTACGTTCGCGTTGAATCATTATCCTGATTATCTGTCACGCTGACATCCGCACCTAAATCATAAAGCAAGTTAGCGCAGGCAAAGCCAGAGCGCGCCAGTCCCGCTATAGTAACTTTTTTACCTTTAAAATAATCTTTATTTTTCATTTAATGAGCAGACAACTTACGCAAGCCGGTAGCGACGTAAGTTGTAGCGAAGCGTCTGCGAATTTAACCCCCACACCAATTGCAATATAGCATAGGCTAAATACGCAATTGGTGTGGGGGTAAGTTCGGACTTATAAGTTATGTCGCTTACATTATAATGAGTATAAATCTCCATAACTTATGTCCTCACTTATCTTATCTTTAGAGTGACTATTGTAAAAAGTGAAAGCAAGGCCGCCAGAATCCAGAATCTTACAATCACCTTAGTCTCTGGCCAGCCGAGGAATTGAAAATGATGATGCAGAGGAGCAATTCTAAATATGCGCTTCTTTGTAAGGCGAAAAGAAACCACCTGTAAAATTACCGATAAAGCCTCCAAAACAAATATCCCACCCACAATTACCAAGAGCAGTTCTTTCTTTATCAATAAAGCGGTTGTCCCAAGAGCGCCGCCCAAAGCCAAAGAACCCACATCTCCCATAAAAATAGAGGCCGGGTAACAGTTAAACCATAAGAAACCCAGGCCTGCCCCCAGAATACTTGCACAGAACACTGTTAATTCACCGCTACCTTTAAGATAAGGTATAAAAAGATAACTGCTAAATTTTATATTTCCCGATACATAACTTAAAACGCTAAAAGCCACGGCTACCATAATTACAATCCCTATGGCCAAACCATCTAAACCGTCGGTAAGATTTACAGCATTAGAACAGCCTGTTATCACTATAATGACAAACAAGATATAAAAGACCCCTACCTCTAAAGATACGTCTTTCAAAAAGGGCATGTCAATCTTGGTGCTGTTTTGCGGCGTTAAAAAGAGTATGGTGCCTAATACAAGACCCAGTATAATTTGACTGGTAAATTTTGAAGCAGCAGTCAAACCTTTGGATTTTTTTCTTATATGTTTTAGGTAGTCATCAATAAATCCGGTTATCCCCAGCCAAACCGTACTAAACAAAACCAGGGTTATATATCTATTAAAAATATCCGCCCAAAGTAATGTAGCTGATAATATCGCCAATAATATCAATATTCCGCCCATGGTCGGCGTATCCTGTTTTCTGCTATGCAATTCGTATAATCTTGCGCTATCCTCTTTTCTTATATTTTCACCAATCTTCAACCGCTGAAGGAATTTTATTATTATCGGGCCCAGAATTATGCTGATAAGAAAAGCAGTTATAGTTGCCATTGCCGCACGGAAAGTAATGTAACGAAAGATATTAAAAAATGATATTATATCGTGTAGGGGATACAGTAAATGATATAACATATTAGCTCCTGAAGATCTCCTCCATTTTCATCATACGAGAGCCCTTAACCAGCACAAGGTCACCCTTTTTTATTGAGAGCCTATTAAATAAAATCTTGCGCGCTTGAGTAACAGTCTGGCAAGTAAATATATTCCTGGTATCAAAACGGGAAGCTGTAGCTGCCTTAGCTGCCAGTTTAGATAAATTGCCTACCGTAATAAATACATCACAACATCCGGCTGCTTCCTGGCCTGCTTGGTAATGGAATGATTTTTTGTAACTGCCTAGTTCTAACATATCGCCCATAACAAAAATCTTCCTGCCGCTAGTCTTAAAATTAGCGAGCGCATTTAAGGCCTGTCTTAAGGAGAGCGGATTGGAATTATATGTATCATCGATAAATTTGACGCTGTTTAATTCCATAAATTTAAGCCTGCCTTGCGGAAACTCAAAAGTATTAAGCCTTAAGATAATATCTTTATAGGCGATGCCGAAGATTCGCGTTACTGTTATAGCAGCCAATGCATTATAAATATTATAATACCCCGGTGTCTTTAATTGGAATTTATATTTTTGATTTACCCCCACACCAATTGTGTATTTAGCATAATCTTTATTGTAATTGGTGTGGGGGTTAACTACAAATTCTATTTTTCCATTAAGAATTTTTATATCCGTAGCGAAAAAATCACTTCTATGTTTAATACCGAATCCGAAAATAACCGGATTTTTTATTTTTCTAACTACTTGCTTTTTTAATAAACTGTCATCTGCATTTAAAATAGCAATGAATGGTTTTCTTAGATTTTCGATCAAAGTGCATTTTTCTCTAAAGACACCGCCTAAATCACGAAGGTATTCAAGGTGGCTGGGGCCGATATTAATAATTATGCCTATATTGGGCTGGCATATCCTGGCGAGATATTCTATCTCGCCAGGATGATTTGTGCCTACTTCAAGAACCACGATATCATAGGAACTGTTAAGCTTAAGTAAAGCGAGAGGCAGGCCTATCTGATTATTTTTTGTGCCTTCATTCTTCAGAACTTTAAATTTTCTAGATAATATACGGGCAATCATCTCTTTAGCAGTAGTCTTGCCATTGCTTCCCGTAACCGCAATAACAGGGATATTAAAAAATTTCTTGCGCTGGAATCGAGCAATGTCTCCGAGCGCCTTTGTGGTATCCCGGACTTCTATAAAAGTTACTCGACGCCGCTTGCCTTTGGCCTCACTCACCGATTCTTTTATTATACAACTAGCGCCTTTATTAATTGCTTCGTCAATGAAGTCGTGTCCATCAAAATTACTTCCTTTTATAGCAATAAAGGCGTCTCGGGGATGAATTGTCCTGGAATCTATGGAAATACCCCTAATAATTGTATCCCCTGCCTGATTTATTAACTTACCTTTAGTGGCTTCTATTAATTCAAAGACTTTAAACATTCTTTTACAGCCTCTCGGTCATCGAAATGAATTGTTTTGTCCTTCAATATTTGGCAATTCTCATGGCCTTTGCCTGCTATCAATACTATATCTCCTGCCCCAGCCATAGATAGGGATCTTTCTATCGCATCTTTTCGGTCAGAAATTATACAATAGTTATTTTTTCTTATGCCTTTTCTAATATTTTCTATTATCTTTTGGGGGTCTTCTGAACGAGGATTGTCGCTGGTAATAATTACATAATCGGCTAATTCAGAGGCTGCGCGTCCCATCTTTGGTCTCTTGGTTTTATCGCGTTCGCCGCCACATCCAAATACAACAATAATTTTATTGCCGGATACCTGTCTTAAAGCCCCAATGACATTAATAAGCGCGCCTTCTGTGTGGGCATAATCTACAAAGACCGAAAAATCTCTTCTACAGTTTATCCTCTCCAGCCTGCCCGGGATAAAACTAAACCTCTCCAATGCAGACTTTACAACCGCCTGATCCAGGCCTTCTTTAAAGGCCCAGGCGAAACTTGCTAATACATTATATATATTATGTCGTCCGATAAGTCTGGTCTTAAAGTTCATTTCTTTTTTAATTGCTCTTAATATAAATTCTGTATGTGAAATAGCAAATTTTATATCCTTAACCGTGATATCAGCCTCATTATCTATTGCGTAGGTAATTATTTCCGGGCCCTGAATCAGTTCTTTAAGTCTCCTGCAGTATTTATCATCATTATTAATAACCGCAAAAGAACCCTGATTCAACTCTTTAAAAAGTTTTGCTTTGGCCTGAAAATAATCTTCTAATGTTTTATGATAATCTAAATGATCCTGGGTTAAATTGGTGAAAATAGCGGAATGGAAATCTATTGCCCCGGTCCTTTCTTGGGAAAGAGCGTGAGAGGAAACTTCCGTAATTGCATGGCTAATATTACCCTTTACCATGTCAGCTAGCAGAGACTGAAGCTCTACGGGGCCGGGAGTGGTGTTTTTGCAAGGAATGATTTTATCTTTAAAACGATAATTAACTGTGCCTATGACCGCAGGCGCAAAGCCTGCTTCTTTTAATAATGCCTCAATGAGATAAGTTATAGTGGTCTTGCCGTTGGTCCCGGTAACGCCAACAACTTTTATTTTCGAAGAGGGATTTCCATAAAATTCTGCGGCTAAGTTAGCTAATGCCTTACGTGTATCCTTGACTCCAATAAAAGATACCTTTTGCCTACTCTGTACTCTGTACTCTGTACTCTGTACTATAACTGCTTTGGCTCCTCCATCTATTGCCTCTTGAATAAACTCGTGACCGTCTGTATGGGTACCTTTTATAGCCACAAAAATAAAATTATCGCAAACCTCGTTTGAATTACAGCTTACGCCTCCAACCTCAAAATCTTCCAGATGAGAAGAAAGGCGGCAACTATCTAATGATTCAATCAGCTCTTGTGCTCTCATTTAATGCCAGGACTTCGGTTATGGAGCGTTTCCCCTTTAGATACTTTAAAACATCACCGGCAACATTCTTAAATACAGGCGCAGCCACCACTCCTCCGAAGTAATAAGGCCGCGGTTCATCAATTACAACAACCATAGCAATAAGCGGATCTTCTGCAGGCGCAAAGCCGATGAAAGAAGCTACAAATTTATTATGCGAATAAGCTCCGTTTGGTTCCAATTTCTGTGCTGTTCCGGTTTTGCCGGCAGCGCTAAAACCTGTAATTCTTGCTAATTTGCCAGTGCCTTCTTCCACTACTCCTGTAAGGATTTTCTTGACTCTTTTGGCGGTATCCTCAGATATAACCTTGCGCACCGCGATGGGCGAAAATGCTTTAATTATCTCCCCGCGTTTATCTCTGATTTCCTTAACAATATAAGGTTTCATCAGTTGTCCGCCATTGGCAATTACCGATATAGCAGATGCTAACTGCAATGTCGTCACACCTACCTCTTGGCCTATGGGCACAGCTGATATGGATGTCTTAGACCAGAATCGCGGCTCTTTAATCATACCTGCAATTTCACCCGGCAGGTCAATTCCTGATTTTGCGCCAAAGCCAAAGAGTTTTACATATCGGTAAAGGAGATCGGGACCTAAAATTTGCGCAACCTTGGTTGTGCCGATATTGCTTGATTGCTCGATGACCTCCCTAAATTTAAGCCAACCGTGCGGCCGGTGATCATGTAATATATGTCCTCCTACTTGATAAGCACCATTTTCGCAGAAGAACTTATCTTCTTCAACTACTTTCTTTTCTTCTAATGCAGCCGAGGCAGTAACTATTTTAAATGCCGAGCCGGGTTCAAGCAAATCAGAAATCGAACGATTGCGCCTTCTATCCTTATCGATGTTATTATACTGATTCAAATCAAAGGTGGGCCGGTTTACCATCGCAAGAATTGCTCCTGTGTGCGGGTCAATAACAATCATGCTTGCACCTTTGGCACGATAGACCTTAAATGCTTTATCGAGTTCTTTTTCGGCAATATACTGGATTACTTCATCAATAGTCAGTATTAAATCATAACCGTCGCAAGGTTTGGCCATTTTTTGCTCAAGGTCCAATTTCTTCTGACGCGCATCTCTCAAAATTAAAGCCCAACCTTCACTGCCCTTAAGATAGCTGTCATAGTATAACTCAATGCCCTCCAATCCCAGATTATCTAAACCGCAAAAGCCAATGATGTGGCTTGAAAGATAGCTGTTGGGATAAGAACGTTTACTCTCTTTAATAAAATCAAGGCCTCTTATATTGAGCCTCTTGATTGCCTCGCTTTGCGATGGGCTTAACTTCCTGGCCAGCCATATAAAAGACTTTTTACGGTACAATCTGTCTTTTAAATAAGCATGATCTACATTTAATATAGGCTGGAGTTGTCTTATGATTACTTCTTTATCTTTATCTCGTATTGTATTGGGGGAAGCATAGAGTGAATCTACGGACACATTTACTGCTTGCGGCTTAAGATTCAAATCGTATATTGTGCCTCGGCGAGGTTCTAACTCTACAAACAGATTGTGCTGTTTCTGGGCAATCTCTGAAAAGTAATTCGACCGAAAAAACTGGATAAAAAATAGGCGGGCTATACAGAATATCAGAAAAACAAAGAAGAATAAAAATACCGCATTTACTCTGCGGCGATAATTAACTATATACACACCTAATATTAATTCAGTATGTAGTAGTTAGTATGTAAATGTAGGCTACAACCTAATGCCTACCCACTACATGCTACCTACTTTTTAATAATTAAGTTTTACCGGCGAAACTAAGGACGGTCAATGGTTTTTGCTTCAGCCTGTCTTTTGATACCAAAAAGAGAGGTTGCTATGTTTTTTAGCTTCAAAGTGCGGGATCGATTCGCTATCCTTAAACCTTCCTGAGGATAGGTCAATTTTACCACGCGATAACTATCCGGCATCTCGAAATTGGCGTATCCGCAGACCTTATTGTCAATAAGCACCAAAGAGGTATTCTGGTTTATATTATATCTTAACATAGCATTTTTATCAAGAAAATCGTGGAATATTGCGGATTTCTTCTGGCCGATATAAGCAAGACTAAATATCTCTGTTTGCTGATAAACATAGAGAAGGCAAAAGAGGGTAATGCAAGTAACCAATAATAAAAATTTAGATAGTCTCATCTTATAATTTTTCCGCAACCCTTAATTTACTGCTGCGGCTCGCAGGGTTTTCCCTCATTTCCGCATCTTGCGGTGTCAGGGGTTTAGGTGTTATTATCTTTATATTGCCACTTGCGGCAAATTTACGAAAACTGAATTTAGCTATGCGGTCCTCCAGGGAATGGAAAGAAATAACACAAATCCTGCCTGACCTATCCAGAAGTTCAATTGCCTTGCTTATCCCTACTCCTATTGTTTCTAATTCTCTATTCACGGCAATACGGATTGCCTGAAAAGTCCTTGTTGCAGGATGTATGCGATAATGCCTGTACTTATGAGGTATTGCCTTAACCACAATATCGCTTAATTCCCGGGTCGTGGCGATAGCCCGTTTTTGCCTTTCTTCTACTAAAAAATGGGCAATGCGATTGTGCCACCGCTCCTCGCCAAAGGTCCACAGCATTGTGGAAATTTCTTCTTCATTAAGGTTATTTATTAAATCATACGCAGAGATAAAACTGTTCCTGTCAAAACGCATGTCCAGAGGGCCTTCATACTGAAAACTAAACCCGCGATTTGGGTCTTCTAATTGATAAGAAGAAAGACCTAAATCAAACAATATGCCGTCTATCTTCTTGATATTCAAATTCTTCAAGATATCATCCATATTAACGAAATTGCCATATACAAATTCACAGGCAGGGCCAAAATCACGCAATCTCTCGCGAGCTACAGCCAAAGAATCCTGGTCCCGGTCAATACCGATAAGCTTGCCCCCGGGCATAATGCGCTCAATTATACCTTTGCTGTGTCCGCCTGTCCCTATAGTTGCATCGACTATAATTTTACCCGGACTAAGTTTAAGATAATCAATAACCTCTTCAAACATAACGGGAATATGAAATTTCTCTGCCACCTGCAAAAAAAACTTATTTATGGTGTAGGAAAGTATAAAGCACTTTCCTAACCACCCTGGCCTGCCAGAATACTAAGCCAGGGCAGGCTGAAAATCTCATCTTAAGGTTATCGCCGAAGGCGATTTTCTTGAATTTAAGTATCCATTAATTTTTCGGCAATCTCTTCAAAAGATTGTCTCGAACTTCCGTAAAATTCCTGCCACTTATCTTTTGCCCAGATTTCTATCCTATTAGATACGCCAACGATCATCACATCTCTCTTTATCTGGGCAAAATCCTTTAAATATTGAGGCAGGAGAATCCTTCCCTGTTTGTCGGGTGAAACTTCTACTGCTCCGGAAAAATATAAGCGATTAAAGGTGCGTGCCTGCTGTTTAGTAAAGGAGATTGCTTTGAATTTAGTCTCTTGAGTGCGCCATTCTTCTTCCGAAAACATAAATAGACACTTATCTAATCCGCGGGTAACAAAGAATTTTTCTATAAAATGTGCTTTGGCAGATTCGCGAAATTTGGCAGGTAAGATAATACGGCCTTTACGGTCTATGGAATGCAGATATTCGCCATAGAACATGGATTTATCCTTTCCACTTTAAACCACTTTTAACCACTTTGTGTGCAAAGTATAGATAAAATTTGCTAATTTGTCAAGATAAAAATTTCTCTAACTTACTATAATACAAGGACTAGTGTAAGGGTGAGGCTTTAATGGGCATATATTGTGGTATCAAAAAGGGAGGAAAATATCTTGCGGGTTTGGGCTATATCTTTTTTGATCTGCCGGACTAAAGACGTCGGAGAACTAAATTTTCTCTCATTCCTTATCTTTCTTATGAACTGAATCTCTAAATATTTACCATAAATATTTTTTTTAAAGTTGAATATGAATATCTCTACCTGTTTTTCTTTTTGTTTTCTAAAGGTCGGCCTGGTTCCGATGTAACAGACGCCTTTGAATTTCTTATTATTAAAAATAGCCGAGACAGCATAAACACCCGAAGGCGGCAATACTTCATGGTGCGGATTTATGTTTGCTGTAGGAAACCCTAATCTGCCGGCCAAAGAAGTTCCCCTAATCACTGTACCTAGAACGCTCACTGGTCTGGAAAGTAAATCCCCGGCGGTATTCAATTTTCCCATTGTAATTAACCTACGGATATATGTGCTACTTATGGGCTGATAATGTATTTTAATTATATCGAATGCCTCCAATTTGAAATTATACATACGAGATAATTTGTCTAAAGTCTTAAAATCGCCTCTCGCCTGTTTCCCGAACCTAAAATTACGGCCCACGCATATATATTGGGCACCAATCTTATTAACCAAAATATCCCTGATAAAATCTTCTGCAGGAATCTGAGAGAATCGCTTATTAAATTTTATAACTATACAGATATCTATACCGAGTTCATTGATTAACCTTAGGCGGTGCTCTAAAGAATATATGCTCCCTTCCCTTTGGGGATGAGGCCAGAAGGTTACCACCATACTTGTGCCTTTTATGCGTCTGGCTTTATCGGCTACGGCTTTTAATATACGCCGATGACCGTGATGCACCCCATCAAATACACCCAAAGCCACAACGGGTCTCTTGAATTTTTTAATCTTGTTAATACCGTATATAACTTTCATCATACCTAAAGGGACTGTCCCCGCCTTAGCTAATAAATTGAGCGCTAAGGGGACTGTCCCTAACAATAGATTTAATGAATCTGTCGATTTTCTCGCTCAAGTCGGTTTTGCCCCTGCAGGGCACGCCAAAGGTCTTTCGTTCACTCGGCAGCTGCGCAACTCGCCCGTCGGCTTCGCCAGGACGGGCTCAAACATGCTCGCTGTCCAAACCTTTCTACGTTCGGATTCCCTCGTTCACTCAAGCTGCTTTGGCTAAAACCTCCATTCGCTCGAAATATCGCCAGATTCATTTATCAAAATAACATCTTGTTTTCTCTCTCGTCAAAATAATAAAGTTTTGAGTCTTGATTATAACGTAATTCAGAATAGCTTTCTAATTTATGTTCTTTTTTATCTATATCTTCCCACCTAACCGTCAACCATAATTTAAAAGGTTTCTCTCTATTCTCGGCAATGTTTTCTATATCATTTGGAATATCAGGAGACCATGATACAACCCTAACATCGGAATAGAACATAGAAAATATTAAACTTTGTTGTTTAGCTATCACATCCCATTCTTCAGAATTGACTCGTCTTCCAGCTCCGTCATCTATGTCAAATTTAACTCGGATATTATTTGCTAATCTTTTATTTCTTATTTTTATTTCGGCTACTATAAGCGCTTTTCTTTGCCCTTCAACCTGTGGATTTTTTGGTATATAGGGTACAAGAGCTAGCGGCCTAATGGCGAGAATAGAAGTTTTGTCTGAAAATGCTTTTACTAAATTATGGTATTTTTCTCTGAGAATAAGATCATTTCTATTTCTAAAGAAGTTATAAATATCATTCCAAAGTGGTGTTAACAAGAATATTAGTATTGTAATGACAATTGCTCTTTGTTCAAAATTTTGTTTTCTATTTCGTTTTTTCATATTGTTTCGCTGATAATGTAACTTTTTTGTGGGTGGGTTGGGTTGGTTCGGGCAGCATCTAGAAAATTCGAGCGGGCAGGGTTCGCTTCGTAATGCGAAGTCTGCGAGAGCGAGAAGTTTCTCGAAGCGAGAAATTCCTCGCTGGGGAATTTCGAGCGGTGCTGCACGAAACAAGCCAAGACACCTGCAAAAATTATATTTATGAACTGTTTAGGGACAGACCCCTTCGGGGTCAGTCCCTTAAGCTCTTTTTTATTTTAGCTAAGACACGCTTTCGGACGTTGTCGATTTTGCCACGGACGGTGGCGCCGCTGGCGGTCTTATGACCACCGCCTCCGAAGAATTGCGCAATCTTGTTTACATCCACGTTACCCTGAGAACGGAAATTTACTCTGATTTCATTCTTTACGCCTAAATTTTCCTTAAACAAAACCACCACTTCCACATCTTTTATAGCCCGACCAAAACTTAGGACATGTTCACTTAAGTCAAAAGATAATTTCTTATTTCTTAACATATCCCGCTTGACCTGAAACCAAACTACCCTACCTTTGGCCTCTTGCTTTATGCCTGGTAAAATTCTGGTGAGAAGCTTCATATCTGCAAATGGTATATTCTCATATATGCTCTTATAAATCTGTGGTATATCCAGATGAAATTTTAATAGTTCCGAAATTGCTTTATGGGTGAAACTGGTTGCATTGGAATAACGGAACGACCCCGTATCTGTAAGTATGCCTGTGTACAAAAGAATCGCTGTATCCCTATCTAAAGGAAGGCGTAAAGCCTTATAGAGTTTATAAATCATTTCTGAACAGGAAGAGGCATGCGGCTCTACCCAGTTGATATCGCCGAATTTCTGATTGCTGATATGGTGGTCGATATTTAGGATGGGCTTTTGTTGGGAATTTAATCTGTAAACCTCTCCAGTCCGGTTTAAATCGGAACAATCCAAAGCCACAAAACAATCAAATTTTATCTCTTTCAGGTTATCCTTGTATTTGATGATTTTATCTGTATTGGGCAGGAATTCATAGCCGTACGGCAAGGCATCCTCATTCACGATTGTAGCTTTCTTACCCAGTTTTTTTAGAATGCCGTAAAAAGCCAGTTCCGAACCCAGGGCATCCCCTTCCATGTTCGTATGGGTGGTAATCAGGAAGCTTTTATTTTTTCTTAGGCTTGCGACTACTTTTCTTAGGCTCACGCCGGGCTACCTTTCTTTTTTTCCTGCCCGCTTCCTTAGGTGGAAGTGGGGCTTCAGTTAATTCTTTAATCTCATTTAACACTTCTTGTATTTTTATAGAATATTCAGCGGACCTGTCCTCTTTAAAGCTAATCTCGGGAACAAGCCTTAACCTGATCCTCTGGGCAATTAATCGACGTATAAATCCTAATGCCGAATCCAATGCCTCCTTTGTCTTCTTGTACTCTTCCTCTTTACCCAGGACGCTGAAGAAAACTTTCGCGTACCTTAAATCCGGGGTTATCTCCACCTGCGTAATCGTGATGAACCCGAGGCGCGGGTCTTTTAATTCAAATTGGATGATATTACCGATCTCTCTCTTTAATGCTTCGCTGACCCTATCGTGTCTTGACATCTAAATTAACTCCATTTCATAATTTATTAAATCTGTTGTTTTCAATTCCTCTATAAAATTAACGACATTGGATAAGACGCTATTCATATCGCTCCTGCTCTTCTGGACGCCGACCACTGCCAGAGTAGTTTTTTGCCACTTATCCTCATCGCCTATTTGATTGACTGCCACATTAAAGTTATTGCGCAATCTTGCCTTCAGGCTATGCAACACCATCCTTTTTTCTTTTAAAGAATTGCTATCGGGTATAAATAAGATTATTTTCAAAATACCAATGGTCATTTTCAATGAGCGTATAACTTATGGAGAATTATTTAAAACATTTCGACATAAGTTATATACGCGAATTGAACCCTCGACATTTTGTTTCTTTTTATTCGCATCGAAATGTCAAGGGTAAGTTCGCACATATAAGTTATGTCGCTAAGCTAATCAATAGCGAGCTCCATAACTTTTGTCCTCACTTATTTTCTTAATTAATCCTAGTTCCTCTTTTTTTGTTCTAATTAGACCATCGAGTTTTGCATTTAATACACGACGAAAGATTTTCTGATAATACGGACCCGGTGTCAAGCCCAATCTATGCAGGTCCGCACCGGATATATAAAGATGAGTACCGTTATAAATTTCAAAAAAATCTTTGATATGTTTCTTAAGCTTCTTGTTCTTAAATTTTGCTTTGATTAAAATAATAACTTCGTAACTCAAAGGCTCTAAGAAACTAAAGACTCTGGAGGCCTTGATTTTATCCCGGCTTAATTCTTTGATAAATTGGGGTTTAAGTTTTTTATAGGCCAGTATTCTTTTTTCTTCTCCCCTGCGAAAAGCAAATTTTTTACAGATTAATTTAATATTATTTATATTTAGCGGCTCTATAAGTCCTATAAAATAGATAAGCCAGGCATCGAGCTTGCGGCGCTTAGGATATTCTCTCTTAAACCAACTTATTTGGTTTTCAATGGATTTTAGAAATACTGAAGTCTTTTTTGATAACGATAAGTTGGGATTTATAAAATCGAACCCAATTAATCCTTTGATGCGATTTAGAGGTTTTAAGGGATGCGTTTCTTTCAATATCAGAATCAATTCATCGCGTAACCTCTGCGGCTGAACCCTCTGTAACATTTTCAATTTCTTTGCTTCTCTTAAATATTTAAGTGTTTTTGGCTCAATCTCAAAATTATATCTTTGTTCAAACCTTATGGCTCTTAATATTCGTGTAGGATCGTCAATAAAGCTTAGATTATGTAATACGCGTATCTTTTTATCGGCCAAATCTTGCCTGCCACCAAAGCAATCTATGAACCTGCTGAAGTCTTGACGATTTATGCTTATAGCCATGGCGTTTATAGTAAAATCCCGCCTCATCAGGTCGTCTTTTAAAACGCCGCAGGTAACCTCGGGAAGATGGGCTGGCTGGGGATAGTATTCTTGACGGGCAGTGGCAATATCGACTTTTAAATGTTTCTTAAGTATAACGGTGGCGGTTCCAAATCTCCTATGCCGGATTAACCCGACATTTAACTTTTGGGAAAGAACTTCTGCAAACTTTATACCATCGCCTTCCACTACAATATCTAAATCTAAGTTCTTAACCCCTAAAATTAAATCCCGCACAAACCCGCCCACTAAATAAGCAGACATATTATTAGAATAAGCCAAGTCACTGGTCAAAGATATTAAATCCTGAATCTCTTTTGGCAGTCTCTTTAAATATTTTTCCATTTTTTAAAAATTCTCCCTAACCCCTACCTACTACATACTACCTACTATTATTACGGCCTCGGATGGAACATCCTGTGTATTGCCTTAAGCCGTTCCTTGCTTATGTGAGTATAAATCTGCGTGGTAGAAATATTAGCGTGGCCCAGCATCTCCTGGACCGAACGCAGGTCCGCTCCCCTTTCTAATAAATGCGTGGCAAAGGAATGTCTTAAGGTGTGCGGCCCTATAGGTTTTTTAATCCTTGCCTCTCTGGCATATCTTTTGATTATCTTCCAAAGGGACTGCCGGGAAATCTTTTTGCCAAATCGGTTCAGGAATAAAAAGTCAATCTCTTTATTTTTTAACTGTTGCGGCCGGCTGACCCCAAGATACTTTTTAAGGCTGCCTATCGCTTTCGCACCCAAAGGTATAATCCTCTCTTTATTGCCTTTGCCGGTACAACGCAAGAATCCCACGTCTAAATTAACATTATCTGTCTTCAGATTTACTGCTTCTGATACGCGCATACCTGTAGCATAAAGGGTTTCTAATATCGCCTTGTCTCTTATGCCCTGCCTATTCCTGATATTGGGCTGACTGAGCAATGCGTCTACTTCATTTACGGAGAGCGTCTGGGGAATTTTTTTCCATAACTTAGGCGAATCTATTAAGTTGCTGGGATCGGTTTTTAATATTCTCTCTCTTACTAAAAATCTATAGAATGCTTTTATTGCTGCTAACCTGCGGGCGACTGAATTTGAGGCTAGACCTTTATCTTTTTGAGAGAGCATAAAATCAGTTATATCGTTCTTCTTAGCTAATGAGAAACTATCAATATGCGTGCCTTTTAGGAAATCTATATAAGCATTGATATCTTCCTGATAAGAAACAATGGTATTGCGGGATAAGCCGCGTTCAACCGATAAATAATTTAAAAAAGCATCCACTAATTCATTCATTTTAATTCAGGAAGGGATTATTATTTTTTTCTTCTCCTATTGTAGAAGACGGCCCGTGGCCGGGATAAACAATTGTATCATCGCTTAATTTAAATAGTCTGTCTTTTATAGATTTTATCAGTAAAGTTTCGCTTGCGCCAGGAAAGTCAGTTCTGCCGATGCCATGATAAAATAAGGTATCACCGCTAAATAAAATTTTATCTTTCGGTTTTTTCATGAGCAGCGAAATCCCTCCCGGCGTATGCCCGGGCACATAAATCACCTCTAATTGTATCTGGTCTAATTCAATATTATCTTTATCCTCCAAGATTTTTATATTGGATTTTAGACTAAAAGAAGGCGTAAAAAAAGCAGATAGATTAAGTTCAGGGCTTTCTAATAGAACTGAATCTTGACGGTGTATATATACGGGTACACCGAATTTATCGTCACAACCGACATGGTCAATATGGCCGTGAGTATTAATAATAAATTCCGGTTTGAGGCAGTATTTCTTTAAAACCCGTTCTATTTTTTGCTTCTCGTCACCCGGATCAATAATTATTGCCCGGCTATTGGGACTGGAAGCAAGGATATAACAATTGACTTGCATCTGACCTACACAAACAGTCTCTAAAATCATCAAAATAATAAAAACTTATTTTTGATTACACAGATTTTTAAATTCGATTACACAGATTTTTAAGTTAAAACTATCTGTGTAATCTGTTTTTATAATCTGTGCAATCATCCTTTAAATTAAATAATCTTTTATCTTATTATAAGAGAAATCGCGCAGGATAGTCCTCCTGATACGTTCAGCAGTTAAGCGATTTGCCGATATATTATTTCCATATAAGTCTTGCGCAATTTCGTTCTTTAGATCTTTTAGCTGATTAATATAAACATCCAATTTCTTCTGCTTGGTTTCTTGCAAAGTCGCCCTTAATGACTCTAAATTCTTTATGGCTTCATTTGCGCAGTCTATCTGCTTCTTGTGACTGGCGCCCCCAGACAATGAATTTATAAGCTCATCCTGCCAACTCTTCCAGTATAAAAAATATTGGCGGTATACCTCTTCTTTAGTCATCTTAGGCGGTTTATATTCTTCCGGCACTAAAACCAACTCTTGTTTAGGCAGATTTTCTTTTTTGGATTTACGCGTAAACTTACGCACAAAGGCATCGCAACCTAAAATAAAAGATAGAGAACAGAGAACAGAGAACAGAAAAAGAATTTTTCTCTGTAATCTGTAATCTGTAATCTGTAATCCATTTAATTTTTTAATAATCATTTTATCATCTCCTCGAATTCCTCCTCATTAACAACCTTTATTCCCAGTTTCTTTGCCTTATTATATTTTGAGCCGGGATTCTCACCAAACACTACCAAATCCGTATTCTTACTTACGCTGGAGGAGACATTAGCGCCAAATCGGCGTACCAGACTTTCGGTCTCGCTTCTACTGAAATTTTTAAGCTCTCCGGTAAAAACAACTGTCTTGCCGGTTAAAGGAGTTTTCTTTACAGGTGTTAATTTCTCCTCTAAATTTAAACCCACCCCTTTTAATTCCTTAATCAAGCCTTGAGTACTCTCTTGTCTAAAAAAGTTAACAATAGATTCTGCCATAACAGAACCTACTTCGTATATAGCATCGAGAGCTTCCTGTTTTGCTTTCATAAAATTATCCAGAGCCGTAAACTTATGCGCTAATACATATGCTGCCTTTTCGCCTACATGCCTGATACCCAAACCGTATATAAGGCGGGATAAGGGTTGATTTTTGCTCTTTTCTATTGCCTCTAAAAGATTTTGTGCTTTTTTATCTTTAAATAATTCTAATTTTAAGAGGTCTTCTTTTTTCAAGGAATAAATATCTGCAAAATCCTTTACCAGCCTCCTGCGAACCAACTGCCCAATTACTGCCTCGCCCATTCCTTCGATATCCATTGCTGTCCTGGAGGCGAAATGGATTAGGCCGCGTTCAATCTGTGCCGGGCAAGACGGATTAATACAGCGATAAGCTACATCCTCTTCTTTTTCCTTTATAACCTTACCTTTACATACAGGACAGGTTTTAGGAATTATAAAAGCATGCCTGCCCTTACTCTGCACAACTTTAACTATCTTAGGGATTACCTCTCCTGCCCGCTCAATCAACACACGGTCACTCTTTTTTACATTAAGGCGTTTAATCTCATCAAAATTATGGAGTGTGGCGCGTCTGATTATTACCCCGGCACATTTAACGGGTTTAAGCTCTGCTACAGGAGTAATTACTCCTGTCCGGCCTACCTGAAGATTAATGTTTAAGACGAAAGTTGTGGCCTGCCGCGCAGGAAACTTATATGCTACTGCCCAGCGGGGACTCTTTAAGGTAAAGCCTAATTTCTTCTGTTGGGATAAATTGTTTACTTTGACCGCCATGCCGTCTATATCATAGGTCAATTTTTCTCTTTTTTCCTGCCAGATTTTGCAGTAATCGATGACTTCTTCCAGATTACCGCAAAGTTTAGAATGCGGATTAGTACGCATACCCCATTCTTTTAGTCTATTTAAAAATTCCCATTGAGTTAAAATATCTAACCCTTTGTATTCTCCTAAGGAATGGGCAAAGAAATTAAGCCTCCTCTTGACTACCAGACCCGTATCCAAAAGTTTTAAAGAACCGCTGGTGGCATTTCGCGGATTGGCAAACAATATTTCTCCTTCCTTTTCTCTCTCCTTATTGAGAGCGTCAAAGTCCTTTCTTTCCATATAGACTTCTCCGCGTATCTCAATAAAATCAGGTATGTTTTTGCCTAATAAAACTAAGGGGATGGCGCGGATAGTCTTTATATTTTGCGTCACATCCTCACCTGCTTCTCCGTCACCCCGGGTGGCACCGATAGATAACATCCCTTTCTCATAAGTAATATTCGCACTTACACCGTCAATCTTAAGTTCTACTACATATTCAACTTTTTCGCCTGACCTTAACCCTTTATGCACACGCTCATCCCAATCCTTTAATTCCTCATAGGAATAAGTATTATCTAAAGAGAGCATCTTCTGTTTATGTTTGGCAGTCTTAAATCCCTCAAGGATTCCGCCGCTTATTCTTACTGTAGGAGAATTATCTGTCTTAAATCGTGGGTATTTGTCTTCTAAGTCTTTAAGTCTCCTCATTAAAACGTCATATTCTTTATCCGAGACCTCAGGCTGGGAAAGGACATAGTATAAATAGTCGTGGTGACGGATTCGCTCTCTTAACCTTTCTATCTCTTTCTTTATTTCTGTGTGCATATTTAATGAGCACATCCTCGACATCGAAGATGTCAAGGATAAGTGCGAGATCCTTCACTTCGTTTCAGGATCGTCCAATCGAGTACTAGAGCGAAGCGAAGGACGAATTTATCTGCCTACGAGAAGCCTCTCTCCCAAGAATCCGGGAAGTCCTTCAGCAATAATTTTTTTTCTGGTAGCCTGAATATCATAACTTATTCTTTGAATCTGTACATTCTTCTTCTCAGTATCGTATATACAATATGCTGCTTGCGGATTACCATCGCGCGGTTGTCCTACGCTACCCACATTTATAATATATTTATTCTCTTCTTTGATATCAATATTACTGCCTTCTCGATATTCTATGTGACTATTTTTAGATTTAATAAATACTCCGGGGACATGCGTATGCCCCACAAAACAAATATCAGTCTCTAATAATTCGAAGGTCTTTGAGGCAATATAACCATCGGTCATATAGTCGAAATCACCGGGCCCATCTAAGGTGCCGTGTACCAAAGTCAAATCTTCATTTTTATAAACAAGCGGCAGGACTTCCAAGAAATATCTACCTTGTTCGTCTAAATTACACGTTGTCCAGTACACTGCTTCTTTAGCTAGCGGATTAAAATAATCTGTGGAAAATAAATTGACGCTTGCCCAGTCATGATTTCCGGCAACAGTAATCATCGCAAGTGTCCTTATTTTCTCAATGCATTCCTTAGGGTTTGCTGCATACCCTACTACATCGCCTGCGCACAGATATTTATCTATCTTTTCTTTTCTATAAGCTCCGATAACTGCATCCAGTGCTTCTAAATTAGAATGTATGTCAGAAAATATGCCGTAACGCAATTTAGTTAATTAAAAATTTATACCAAAATCTTTGAATTCACCGGTTGCCGACTGCCAATCTATTTCAACATCCTGGATATAATGAGAAAAATATTGGTTAATCCTTTTGAGAAAATCTTTCAATATATCTTCTTCTGCTTCGGCTACCAACTCAACCCTGCCATTGCGTAAGTTTTTTACCCAGCCTCCAACTCCTAAGTCACGGGCAACATCTTCGGCAGTAAAACGAAAACCCACGCCCTGAACTTGGCCGCTATAATATGCGTGGATTTGTTTTTTCATAAATTTAAGTCGGGAAGGGCGGGGGACAAAATTTTGCCCATTACAGAAAGCTTGTCCTCCGAAACTCAAGAGCGAAAACATCTTGAGTGTTATATCCAGAACTTAGAAAAATGCAAGTTCTGGATGAAAAAACTACAAAAGTTCACAAGATTTTATGTGCAGCAAACCAAATATCTTTAATCTCCTCAAAAAGTTCTGGATTATCAAAATCAGCAGGCAAGGTATTTTCTACCGGCTTGCCAAATAAGTAATCCCCCTCTTTATAAAATCCAGTAGCGATCAGTTCAGAGCAAAGAAATCTTTTACGGCTGCTAAATAAATTGTGTAGAACAATACCAATTTTACCACAAATTACTGATAAAGGAAACCAGAAAAACTGTAAGACATCATAAGGCAGGTTATTCATTGTAGCCCACCAAAGAGCGACCTTGTAGCGCTTTTGCTCTGGTTGCCCTCTTCTTCTCATCACTTTAATTTCATAATCTTTATCAACATATTCTTTTTGCAGATTAATTACGCGCGACCGCGGCATATTTGCTTCTATTGCATCTATGCCACCGAGGCTACCTGCAACATGAGTCCATTTGGAGATATCACCAAATCCGGCTTTGCGCTGGAGCTTCTCGATGGCCAATTTGTGGGTGGAGACTAAAATTACATAGCCGATTTTGAGTTTGTCTGGATTAAGGGTAGGCATAGAATTGTTTTATAATTTAATCAATTAATTAGCGTTGCGTAAAACGTCTGGGAATTTATAACACGTCTCGGAATATCATTTTATTCGTTATTCGTATTCGTAAAGGTAATTATATACACAATACCTCACTATATCGAGAATATTCTGGATTTAGAGAAGAATTTCCTCATCTATTCTTTTCGTTTGGCTCGTATTTATTGGCTCAAAATGGTGTAACAATATTATAGAAATTTCTCCTTAGGCACATTAAAATAGCCGTATCGTAACCCCGGG
>Ga0315279_10000817_pt1 | contig 56617 bp, 70 predicted proteins | sample YL17G06_20_MG_FD_203694 | JGI IMG/M metagenome (GOLD analysis project Ga0315279, IMG submission 203694) | Sediment microbial communities from Yellowstone Lake, YNP, Wyoming, USA - YL17G06_20 | ecosystem: Environmental > Aquatic > Freshwater > Lake > Sediment | place: USA: Wyoming | collected... | reverse complement strand
GCAGGGGGGCTGGAGGAAACGTGAGATAGGAAGGAATTAGGAACCCGTGGTGCAAATCGAAAGAGCACATGTCGGTAACTCTCCTTCTAAGTCTGCGCGCGCCTCACTTCTATCCCGGCGAATGCGGGCGTTTAAAGTTATGGGTAATCGGCCTTCTTAGAAATGGGATTCTTTTCATGGGCTTGGATCTCCGAAGCTGCGCGTTGGGAGGTTTCCGCCCTGCCTTCGCCGAAGCGGCTACGCGCAGGCAGGCCTAAAACTTCGTCACCCGACCGCCTGTCCCGTGTTGCAATGGAAGTAGTTTGTTGTTGATTGCGACACAGTCTCTAGAGGGGTGGGAGGGATTTGTGTATGAGGCAGGCAAGATGAAAGGAGGATGAAAGGAGGATGAAAGGAATTATTTTAGCAGGAGGGTTGGGAACCCGACTCTATCCATTGACGAAGGTGACCAATAAACATCTCCTTCCCGTGTACGATAAACCAATGATTTACTACCCCATTCAGACCCTGATTAATGGGGGGATTGATGACATCCTTATCGTTACTGGTGGAAACAGTGCTGGAGATTTTTTAAAGTTATTAGGCAATGGGAAGGAGTTTGGGCTCAAACATATCAACTACACCTACCAAGAGGGAGAAGGTGGCATTGCCGAAGCCTTGGGATTAGCAGAGTTCTTCGCTGCAGGCAATAAAATCTGCGTTGTATTGGGCGATAACCTCATCGAGAAAAACATTCGAAGGGCTGTGGAGGCCTTTCGTAAACAGAAGGGGGGAGCGAAGATTCTCCTGAAGGAGGTGCCTGATCCACAGCGATTTGGAGTCCCAGAGTTGAAAGGGGATCGAATTGTTCGAATTGAAGAGAAGCCAAAGGAGCCGAAATCCAATTACGCGGTGATCGGAATTTATCTTTATGATGCAGCCGTTTTCGATGTCATCAAGACCCTTAAACCTTCTGGCCGAGGGGAACTGGAGATCACCGATGTGAACAATCGGTATATTGAAAAGGGATTGATGACATGGGATGTCTTAGAGGGGTGGTGGACCGACGCCGGGACTTTTGAATCCTTGCTTCGAGCCAATCAATTAGTTGCCAAGACCGGGGCCAATAAGGTTTAACAAAAATTGCAAATTGCAGATCGCAGATTGCAGATTGGAATTAAAATCTGAAATCTGAAATTTCAAATCTGATGAAGTCGTAAAAAGTCCATATTTCTCTAATTTGTCATTCCTGCGAAAGCGGGAATCCAGTTATTTCAATGGGTTCTGGACTCCGGCTTTTGCCGGAGTGACGGATTTTGGACTTTTTACGAGACCATCAAATCTGAAATCAAGTCGTTTCGGGATGGGGAGGAATGATGATCGACGGGGTAAAGACCAAATTGTTACGAGTGATCCCGGATGAAAGGGGAAGGGTGATGGAGATTCTCCGGGCAGATGATGACCTGTTTCTAAAGTTCGGCCAGGTTTATGTCACCACTACCTATCCACAAGTGGTGAAGGCATGGCATTATCATAAGATCCAGACTGATTACATCGCTGTGGTGAGAGGGATGATCAAATTAGTCCTTTATGATCCGCGGGAGGGCTCCCCGACAAAAGGGGAGATCAATGAATTCTTCATCGGGGTTCACAACCCTTTGCTGGTTCAAGTGCCCAGTGGGATCTATCATGGGTGGAAATGCATCAGTGAGGAGGAAGCGATCATTATCAATATCCCCACAGAAGTCTATGCCTATAGCGCGCCAGATGAATATCGACTCCCCCCCCACGGAAAAGACATCCCATATGATTGGGCAAGAAAGGATGGATGACACCTGCTCGCATAGGGCAGAGAGCATAGAGCATAGCGTTAAGTCTTTTTACGCCATGCGCTGTGCATTTCATTAGTTGGAGTGAGTGATGAAGATTTTAGTGACGGGTGGTTGTGGGTTCATCGGGAGTAACTTCATTCGTTATTTTTTGAAATCCTATCCGAATCATTCCCTGATCAATGTCGACAAATTGACCTATGCTGGAAATTTAGAAAATCTCTCAGACCTCTCCCATTCTCCCCATTATCATTTCATGAGGGGGGACATTGCAGAGGCGCCCCTCATGGAGGAATTGATCAGCAAGGGTGTGGATGCCATCGTCAACTTTGCCGCCGAATCCCATGTGGATCGATCCATCGAAGATCCCAGCGCCTTTATGAAGACGAATGTATTTGGGACGTTTGTCCTTCTGGAATCGGTGAGAAAGGTTTTTCCCGGACAGCGGATCCGTTTCCTTCATGTCTCGACCGACGAGGTCTACGGTTCCCTAAGTGAGACAGGTGCTTTTACAGAGGAAACACCCCTCGCTCCCAATAGTCCGTATTCTGCAAGTAAGACGGCTGCGGATATGCTGGTCAGGGCCTATCATCGAACTTATAGACTCCCCATGCTCATTACACGATGTTCCAACAATTTTGGACCGTATCAATTTCCTGAAAAACTGATTCCCTTGATGATCTCTAATGCGATGGAAGATAAAGAACTCCCCATTTATGGGGATGGGATGCATATTCGGGATTGGATCTATGTCGAAGATCACTGTCGGGCTTTAGATGTGGTCCTCCACCATGGCAGGGAAGGAGAGGTTTACAATATAGGAGGTCGGAGCGAAAGACCGAACCTCTCTGTAGCAAAGACCATTTTGGATCGTTTGGGGAAACCTCATTCCCTGATCCGTTTTGTCACCGATCGCCCGGGCCACGATCGTCGATACGCCATTGACTTTTCTAAGATTGAGAAGGAACTGGGATGGAAACCTTCTATCTCCTTTGAAGAGGGGATCCGCCGAACCGTCGAATGGTACCGGACCCATCCTGAGTGGTGGAAGAAGATTAAGACAGGAGAGTATCTGGATTATTACAACCGAATGTATAAAGATCGATAAATGGGATTCCGAATTGAGGCATTGAGGAATTAAGGAATTAGTGAATTAAATTCCTGAATTCCTGAATTGCTAAATTGAAGATAGGTGGATGAGACGGATATTGGTGATTGGTGCGAAAGGGATGTTGGGAAAGGATCTGGTCGAAATTCTTCGTTCCTCTTCCCGCGTCGATCAGCACTTGGATTGTGAGATTCTCGGATGGGATATTGAAGAAATCGATATCCAGGAGGAAAAAAACACAGTCACTAAAATTGAAAGCCTCCGACCAAATATTGTGATCAATATTGCTGCCTACACCAATGTTGATGGATGTGAATCGCATGATGAGAAGGCCTTTGCCATCAATGCGGAGGGGATGCGACACGTAGCCCTGGGGGCATTGAGATGCCGTGCGAAGGTGGTCTATCTTAGCACCGACTACATCTTCGATGGAAAGAAAAGAGAACCCTATTTGGAAGATGACCCTCCCCATCCCCTCAGTGTTTATGGTCGCTCTAAATTGAGGGGAGAGCAATATGTTCAAGAGATGGTAGAGGATGCCTTGATCGTTCGAACCCAATGGCTCTATGGAAAATATGGGAATAATTTTGTGGCCTCTGTTCTTCGTCAGGCGAGAGAAAAAAAGGTTCTTTCGATCGTCAATGACCAAGTCGGCTCGCCAACCTACACGATTGATTTGTCCAGAGTCATTTCTGTTTTGATTCAGTGTGACGCTCGAGGGGTTTTTCATGTGGCCAACAGTGATCTTTGTACCTGGTTTGCTTTTGGTCAAGAGATATTGAAACTTTCAGGGATGGAGGGGGTAAGGATCGTTCCCATTTCCTCAGAGGAGTTGGGGCGGCCGGCCAAGCGTCCCCTTTACTCTGTTCTGAACACCGAGAAGTTGAAACGGGAGACCGGGATGACCTTGCGACCATGGTCCGAGGCCTTGAAAGAATACCTTTCTATCATACCATAGCGGGATTGTGTATAGACACAGTTGAGAAAAGGGGTTCGCGATGAATATCTGCATTATCGGTACAGGTTATGTAGGTTTGGTGACAGGGGCCTGTTTGGCGGAGTTCGGGATGAATCTGATCTGTGTCGATAATGATCGCCAGAAGATCGATCTTCTCCAACAAGGAAAGGTTTCCATCCACGAACCAGGGCTTGAAGACATTGTGATAAAAAATATGAAAGAGGGGAGACTTCGTTTTTCCCCGAACATTGATGAGGGAGTGACATCGAGTTTGGTGATCTTCATCGCTGTGGGAACGCCTTCCAATGATGATGGTTCCGCCGACCTTCGTGCAGTGGAAGAAGTGGCCAAAGAGATTGCCCGTTATATGGATGGTTACAAGGTGGTGGTGGTCAAGTCCACGGTTCCGGTGGGGACCTGTCGCCGCCTGAAGCAACTGATTCAAGACCATCAGGTCCAGCCCAGCCCTTTCGATATTGTCTCCAATCCGGAGTTCCAGAGGGAGGGGTCTGCGATTGAAGACTTCATGCGACCGGATCGAGTCACCATTGGTGCGGAGAGTGAGCAGGCGATTGCCATCATGAAAGACATTTATAGTGCCCTCTACCTTATTGAAACTCCTTTTATCATCACCTCCTTGGAGACTGCCGAGATGATCAAGTATGCAGCCAATGCCTTTCTTGCGACCAAGGTGACGTTCATCAACGAGATTGCCAATCTCTGCGAACGGGTGGGTTCAGATGTTTATCATGTCGCAAGGGCCATGGGTTTGGATGGAAGGATCGGAAAGAAATTTCTCCACCCAGGTCCAGGTTATGGGGGCTCCTGTTTCCCAAAGGACACCCGGGCCCTATCGAGGATAGCTCATGAGAGCGGATACGCATTTAAAATCTTGGACTCGGTGATCGAGGTGAACGAGGAACAAAAAGAGAGGATGGTGAATAAGATCAGGGAGAAGGTAGGAGATCTCCGGGGAAAGACCATTGGGGTGTTGGGCCTTTCTTTCAAGCCCAGTACGAACGATATCCGTGAGTCCTCCTCGATCGTCATCATCCAACGGCTTCTGACAATGGGGGCAAAAGTAAAGGCCTTTGATCCAGCGGCAATGGAGGAGACCAAGGCGGTCCTTCCAGAGTTGGAGTATGGGGAGGATGCTTACGATGTGGCCAGAGGAGCTGATGCATTGGTTTTGGCAACGGAGTGGAATCAATTCCGACGATTGGATCTCCAACGGATCAAGGGGTTACTGAAAAGTCCGACCTTTATCGATCTGAGAAATGTCTACGATCCGGATCAGATGAAACGACTTGGGTTTGATTATTGCGGTGTTGGAAGATAGGGGAGTGGCGATTGGTTCGAGTCGAAAAGGATTGGATCTTCATCTCCGATGCCCATCTCACTGGAAGGGAGCCTGAAGAGATCGAGACGTTTCTCAAATTCTTAAATTTGGAAAAGGAGCGAATGGACCATTTAGTGATCCTCGGCGACCTTTTTGAATTCTTCTTCGGTTTTAAAGGTTTTTCATCAACAGGAAAGACTTTTGCCTTCGTCGAGTACCTCCCCGTGTTAGAGCAACTTCAAAGGTTGTATCTCCAGGGGATTCAAATTAAGTATTTTGAGGGAAATCATGATTTCTTTCTTCATTCGTTCTTCTCAGAACATTTCGAGATGGAGGTTGAAGTATATTCCGAGGGGTGTGAGGAAAGGTTGGGGGAGAAGAGGGCGTTCATCGCCCATGGAGATTTATCGAATCCAAAGCAGTGGAGATACCGAGCCTTCCGAAGAATTCTCAAAAATCGATGGTCCTATGGACTCATCCAATATGTGGGGCCAAAACTTTCCTGCCGAGTTGCCCAAAGGATAAGCGACATGAGTTACCAAAAATATCATAACGGCCATCATCAAACCACCCCGCCCCCCTCCTTCAAGACCTTTGCCCACCGAAAGTTTTTGGAAGGGTTTGAGGTTGTTATTCTCGGCCATTCCCATTTTCCAGAGGAGGTCGAGGAGCGGATTGATGGAAGAAGATGCCTCTATTTCAATGTGGGAGATTGGTTGTTTCATCGTTCCTTCCTGCGGTTCACTCCTCCTGAGCATTTTCAGCTATGCAGATTTTGAGGGAAAAGATAGGGAGATAGGGGACAACAAGGGAAAGATGGGGAGAAGGGTAGTTGGGGAGATCGGGAGATAGGGGGATGGGGAGAGAAATTAATCTCGGATTTTGGATTTTTAATTCCGCATTCCGCAATCCCAATTCCGCAATCAAGTGACACGGTCACGCTTTTATTGATATGGGACACAGGGCAGTATTTCTCGACCGAGACGGAACCATCAATGAAGAGGTAGGATATGTGAACCACCTTGAACGTTTCACACTCCTACCCCGAGTGGGTCAGGCGATTCGATTATTGAATCAGTACGAGATCAAGACCGTGGTGATCACCAATCAATCCGGAGTGGCGAGAGGATATTTCCCAGAATCGTTGATCCATCTCGTCCACCAGAAGATGCAGGACCTCTTGAGGGTGGAAGGAGCCCGTCTCGATGGAATTTATTATTGTCCCCATCATCCTGAGGTGGGGGACCCCCCTTATCGGAAGAAGTGCCGGTGCAGGAAACCCGCAACGGGATTGGTCGAAGAGGCGGTGAGGGAGTTGGATCTGGACTGTTCGCAAAGTTATACGATTGGGGATCGAGGCGTCGATGTCGAATTTGGCCATCGGATTTGGGCAAAAGGGATTTTGGTCCTCACCGGATATGGTAAAGGGGAATGGGAATATTGCAGAGACCGCTGGAAGGTGCAACCGGACTATATTGCCTTAGATCTCTATGAGGCAGTTGAATGGGTTCTTCTTCAGGAATCGATCAAAGACCATTTATGACAGCTGTAATAAATGAGAATGCATTCGATAGGCGGGACATTCTTGTCCCGCTTCAGGCTGCAATAAGTACAAAGGAGGATGAAATGCCACTTAGTAAAGAACTCTTGGATATTTTAGCCTGTCCGAAGTGTAAAGGAGATATTTTCTTGAACCGAGCAGGAGATGGGTTGATCTGTAAGGCCTGTCGTCTGATTTACCCCATTAAAGACGATATCCCTGTGATGCTGATCGATGAGGCCCTCCCTTATCAGGGAGAAGAATAAAAATTTCGGATTTCGGAATTCGGATTGCGGAATTAAGAATCTAATCAAAATCTGAAATCTAAGAGCTAGCCAAAGACATTTGAGATTTCCCTATCACAGGCTCCCTCTCCCCAGTGGGGAGAGGTGAAGGGTGAGGGGCGCTTAGTGTTAGAAGAAAATTCTCAAACTTAAACATGTAAGAATTTAAAAAATGATCGCTTATCTCTCATACTTAGCCCTCAAAGGGTTCAGCCTCTTCATCAATCTTTTCCCAGAGGGTTTCGCCCTCTGGGTGGGGAGACAATTAGGAAACCTGGGTTACTGCTTGGATTGGGAACATCGGAAAGTAGCCCTTCAGAATCTCACTCTCGCTTTTGGTCAAGAGAAATCAGAAAGTGAGATCCGAGGAATTGCGAGAAGGACCTTCCAAAATCTGGGAATGATGGCTGTTGAGTTTTTCCGAATTCCCGGGTTGGATATGGAGGATTTTAAGAAAAAAGTGAGTGTGGAGGGACTTGATGAGGCGCTGAAGCTTCTTGAGAAGGGAAAAGGCGGCCTTCTCCTTATCGGACATTTTGGAAATTGGGAATTAATGGGTTTCATGTCAAAGGTGATTGGAAATCCAGTCCTGGTCATTGCCAAACCTATCAAACAGAAAAAAATAGATCGATGGATTACAGAGATAAGAAAGGTGGCAGGTCTTGAACTTATCCCTCCTGAAAATGCGAGCCGGAAAGTGATTCAGGCGCTTTCTAAAAATCGAGTGGTGGGGATTTTGATTGATCAAAGGGCGAAGCGGAGCAAAGGGGTGTGGGCCGAGTTCTTCAGGAGAAAGGCACCCACCACTCCTGGTTTGGCTACCCTGGCATTGAAAACTGAGGCTCCCGTTATACCTGTTTTTATGGTTCGGAATGGATTTCAAAAGCATCGTCTCATCATCAAGGAACCCCTTGAGCTGATCAATACGGGCGACATTAAAAAGGATGTAGAAGCCAATACCCAACTCTTCAATCAGACTCTTGAATCAATGATCCGCCAATATCCAGATCAATGGTTCTGGGTCCATCGGAGATGGGAGAGGAAAAAGGGAGGGCATCGGGTGAGGCAGTAGTCTTGCAAAGATGGAATGATCGATATATACTTGGAGAGGGAGAAAGCCTGTTGAATAATCTGCCCCAGAGGAGAACGGAGCCCACCTTAAAAACGAAACCGAAGTGTGAACGACACACTTACCTTCACGTTGGGGACAGGGTTTTTCACAAAAAATTTAAATGCTGGGGAGGTGGGATCGTGATCGAAACATGGACCTCGGATTTGCCAGGCGGGCTCTGTTTTGTTCGAATCCTCTTCCAGGATGGAAAAAAGAGGGTCTTCGATAATAGCTTTGATAGCGCCTGCTGTTGTTATTATACCGGAATCACTCTCCTCAACAGAATTGAATTATGAATTTTCTTGCGTGAGTTCTGCAGACATAACCCTTCACCTACTGAAATGATGCATTTTGTTTGACCCATTCCTTCATTTTTGATAGAAATATGGGAAATATAGTAAACTAACTTTTCAGGACCCAGGAGGAGGTGGGGCAAGTGGATGACTTGAAAAGAATTTTTTTAATTCTTGTTCTCATGTTGTTACTTATTAGTCAGAATGTTTCAGGAGGAGGGGCGATGGAAATTTCATCTTCAGCATTTAAGGATCAGGGAAAGATTCCGATTCAGTATGTCATGCCCGGAGCCGGTGGCAAGAATATCTCGATACCTATCAGTTGGAAAAATGTCCCGGCTGGCACGAAATCCTTTGCTTTGTCGATTGTTGATCCCCATCCAGTGGCCCAAAACTGGGTACACTGGCTGATGATTAACATCCCAAAAGAAGTAAACTCCATTGATGAAGGAGCATCCAGAAAAAAGATACCCTCGGGGTCAATAGAGCTCAAAAACTCCTTTGGGGATATTGGCTATGGAGGCCCTCAGCCTCCTAAGGGAACGGGTGATCATCCTTATGTGGTGACTCTCTATGCCCTAAACGTGGAGAAGCTCGAACTGGGGGTGAACACCTCGCTTTCGGCCTTTAAGAAAGCGATTGAGGGAAAAGTGATCGAGTCAGCCTCGATCACTGGAATGTATGGCCGATAGAAAAAAGGTGTTCATTGTGGTAGCTCTATTTTCCTTCCCTCAAATATTCACCAAGGAGTTCCCTGGTGTGTTCGTCGTCGTGGCAGTAGACGCATAGATTTTCCCAGTTCGACCCGTCCGGGGGATTATTCAGATGATTTCCATCTTTGTGGTGTACCGTGAGGAGATGCCTCGTTTTCTCATCAAACTCTCTCCCACATTTCGCACAGATGAGGCCGTGTATCTTTAGTGAGCGTTCTCTGTAATCACTGACTTTAGGACTGGTTTTTTTCAATTCCTGAATTACCTCATCAATAGAATTATAGCTGGCCCCCTTCTGAGGTTGCCGCTTTCTAAGTATTCGATAAGGCCTATTTCTCATATAAATACCTCCTGCGAAACAAAGGGTGTAGGTCGAATCCCCTATGTGAGACCATCCAAGAATTAGGGAGAAATCAGAACCTGGTTTCCAAACCGCTCGGACAAAGCAGCCGACAGGGCCTCGGCGGCCTTTTGATCGGTCAGTTCCACCATGAGCTCACCTCCTTCGCCAACGACCAGCCGACCATGCCTTTTGACCACTTCGGCCACATCATTAGGTTCCACCGTCCACCAGCCACGCGTGCGTAAGAGTAACTCCTCAGCTTTCAATCGGTGGGGCGTCACTAAGTCTATACTGCGAAACCAGGCATCCCACCCGATTTGGGCAGGCGCTCGGAGCACAGGAGTGACCGGGTCGTGGTAGATGCGACAACGGCCGAACAAGCGCAGGTGGATCATGGGCGTTCCTCGGATAGAAATTTGATGATTCTCTCATCCCAAGGCAGGGCCTCACTGGGAACCTCAACGCCATCCGAATGGAACGTCCGGGCCAGGCAGTGTACATAGAGAGAGACGGTATCTTCTTCGCTCACCACTACGCCCCGTCTGGCTGCGAGGGGCCAGGCCCGCTCGAAAAATGTTCGGGCCTCCTCACGCCTGCGCCGGAGTTTTGGGTCAAAAGGTGAAATGTTCAAACGCCCCAATAACTCCTTTTGAGCGCTCTCCATGCGGGCAAACACGCGCCGCATACTTTGTACCGAAGGGTCATGGCCCCAATCATCCTGAATCGTCATCATCCTCGGCCTATCATATCATTTATGATTCTTTTAACTAAAAGGGTTCCATTTTGCAAGCTCAGGAGTTGGATTTGCCATTCCCCACCCAAAATCTTTATTGATTCAAATTCCAATAGTAAGGCTGATATCTGATCCGAATTCGACCTCTGTTCTGTTTCAGATAAACAGGGGGATAACCTAAAATCAATAGAACAGGGAGTAACCCCTCCGTCTCAGGTGCGATTGGATCGGGGTGGTCTCCCCTCCGAAACCTTGAAAAGCGGATCGTTAGAGAGAGGGCAATCGGCGGGTAGTGCTAAAGGGACCATTTTAAGGGTATCTCTCCCTTGACTCACCGCTCAAATGTGCCGCTTCAAGTTTTCTCTGGAGAGACCACCTCGATCCTGGTATAGGATGTCCGACCGTAACTGAGAAGGTGTGAAAAAAATCGAGCACATGGTTCAAACGGAAAGGACGGGTGGATTGGAGAAGCTTTAGAGCGCAACCTTTGGAAATTGAGGCACTGTGCCGTAAGCTCGCTTAAACACATATCTTTATTGCCGTGGTAGGTGACCCTTAACCTCAACGAGCGCATTCTAAAGCTTTGGAGATCCACTCGTCCTTTCGGGACAAAGGTTGACGAAAGCAATTTTCCCACAGCTTCTGAGGCATTACAACAGGGAGTAAAAATCGCTTGTTAAGGTGTAGAAATTTTGGTATCTATATAATATTCGAAAGTCGAATGTGGAAAGTAGAAAGTAAATTTTTAAGGCCACGATCCACATTCCACTTTCCACTTTCTAATCTGAAGGAGGTGGGGTTAATGATTACTGTGCCAGCTCATAAGGTCAGACAATTTGGAGTGGAGTTCTATCAAACCTCTTTTACATCTGGGGACATTCAGAAGTTGGTGAAGTTCGAAGTGTTAAATTATTCGACTATAGAGGAGGGGGAGAAGCCCCGGAAAACTGCTAAGACTTCGGCCATCAATTGGGAGATGTTGGAAAAGCGGATCGGACGGAGTGAGGCCGCCTTTCAGAGGCCGATGATCCGAAAGAAGATTCGGGAATTGGTCCAATATTATTTGGATTGTCAGGAGGCCCAAAATCTGCCTGCCATTCCAGGAGCGGTGATCATGATTACGGAAAAACGGCTCACCTTTTCACCGATTGGTAAGAATCCCAACCTGGGGATGCTTCAGATTCCTGAAGAGCCTGGAATCCTTCGATGCCTGGATGGTCAGCACCGACTGTTAGCCCTCAGCGCCCAAGCGGAAAAGAATTTGGAGATTGATGTCCCTGCTGTTCTCTTCGATACCTTAGATCCTCGCCAGACCGTGGAACTTTTTGTCACGATCAACGCCAAACATACCCGGCTCAATCCCTCCCACCTGATCTCCTTGGCCGGCCGAAGGCTCTATGCCGACCGGTATCAGGCTTTAGTCCATGACGTCATACGCCGACTCAATGAAGAGGAGGACTCTCCATTGCAGGGAGACATCAAAATATTGGGTGTGGGAAAGGGTCGAGTTTCCCAGGCCTCGCTGGCCGATGAGATGGTAGACCTTTTTGGCAACATCGAAAAGATTGGGGGGACGAATCGATTCAAGGAATTCGAGCAGAACGGCAAACGATTTTTTCTAAACTACTTCAAAGCGATTCAGGCCCTCTTCCCTAAGGCTTGGGTAGGTCGAAAATATAGCATTAAGACGGGAGCAGCCCTCCGTGCCTTCATCCGGGTGAGCCCGGATGTGATGGCCCGATCCAAGGAGTTGAAAAGGGACCCCTTTGACCATTTTGGAATTCGGGAGGCGATCAAACCTTGGGATGAGAGAATTGGTGAAGGCAGGTTCGAGACCGATGGAGAGTGGCGGAAGAAGTTGGCAGGAGGGACAAGGGGGACGGCAGAACTCTTAACACGGGAACTCCGGGATGCTATGAAATACTAACCAAAGATATTTGAAATTTCCCCTCGCCCCCTGCCTCTCCCCAACGGGGCGAGGGAGGGGGTGAGGGGGCCAAAATGTTAGAAAGAAATTCTCAGATTTAAATATGTAAGAATCTAAAGAAAACAGGGAAGGGGAAAGGGGGATGGGTATAAAGCGATATCTCATTATAGGGGATGGTGTAGCGGGTGCAAGGGCAGCGGTCAAGATCAGGGAGGCTGATCAGAAAGGTGAGATCCACATCTTTACAGAAGAAGCCTATCCTTTTTACTACCGGGTGCGATTCCCAGAGTTGGTCGTTGGAGAAGTGACCATTAGGGATATCACCATCCATACCAGGGAGTGGTATCAGAATAGGGGAATATCTCTCCATTTAGAGGAAGCGATTTCGGAGGTCCATTTCGAAAAAAGAGAGGTCATCAGCAAGAAAGGGATGGCCTATCCCTATGACCTTTTGCTAATGGCGACAGGTGGCACTGCCTTTGTGCCTCCGATTAAAGGGTCGGAAAAAAGAGGGGTCTTCACCCTCCGGACGATGCAGGACGCTATTCATATGAGGGCATTTTCAGAAAGGGTGAACCAGGCGATCCTCATTGGCGGGGGTCTCGTAGGATTGGAGACAGGAGGGGCCTTGTTAAGACGAGGGGTGAAGGTGGCGGTCATTGAGCATAACCCAAGGATCCTTCCGAGACAGATGGATATCGACGGGGCCCAAATACTTCAAGCGAAAATGGAGGGGATGGGGTTCTCCTTTTTTCTCAATGGCCAATCTGATGAAATTTTCGGGAAAGAAGGAGTAGAGGGATTACGTCTTAAAGATGGGAGAATCGTTGAGGGCCAGATGGTGATCATCTCGGCAGGGGTGAGACCAAACGTACAACTCGCCAAGTCAGCAGGTTTGGAGACGAAGAACGGAATTTTGGTCAATGATCGATTGGAGACGAAGAGTGAGGGTATCTTTGCAGCAGGAGATGTTGCAGAGCATCGAGGCCGCTGTTACGGAATCTGGCCAGCCGCTCAAAGGCAGGGGGAGATGGCTGGAATCAATATGGCTGGGGGAAATGCAGTCTATGAAGGGACCGTGGTCTCCAATACCCTGAAAGTCGTGGGCATTGACCTCACGGCCGCAGGCGAGATCGATCCAGAGGGAAAGTTGGAGTACGTGGTGAGAAGCAACCGGGAGAAGTGCAACTATTGCAAGGTGACCTTCAAAGAGGATCAAATCGTCGGTTGCATTTTTCTCGGACAAACTCAGGGCGTTTCAGAGATACTCAACGCGATCGAAAAAAAGATCAATGTGAAGGATCTGAAATATTCCCTTCTTGAGGAGGGGTTCGACTTTAAAAGGCTGAAATAAGCAAAAAAAATCCACCGAACTCATTGAGCTCGGTGGATTCTTATGGGGTTAAGGTGAATGAGGAGGAAAGAGATATTCTCTTTTCTTTGATTATCACTATACACTATGCAGATTAAAAGAAGATTAAAAGAAGATTAAATTTTTCTAATCTTTGACACCCATTTTCAACCTCCCCCTTGGGGCAGGGAAGGGGGTATTTAGAGATTTGAGCCTATTCAACCGATGGTAGGTATCACAAAAAAGGGGGTGCCCACAATGGAAGAAGCGAGGAAGCTGACCGAGGAAGAATTTATCCTTCAGGCGATCAAAAGGTTGAGGAAAGAGCCGTTTCGGGGAATCCACTGCGTCTTCAGTGGTTTCAATGAAGCCTTTAGAAAGTATTTTGGGACCAACCCCGTGGAAGCCACTTCCAGACTGGCTGATGAGAAAAAGATAGAGACGCGGCCCTTTAAAGGAGGAGTGATGCTTTTTCTTCCAGGGGAGGCTCCCAAAAGGCTTTCATCCGAAGAGGTCATCCAATTGATATTGGAATCTGGAAACCGGTCCCTTTCTGAAGAGGAGTTCATCATTGAGGGGATAAAAAGATTGAGAAAGGAACCATATAAAGGCATCAACAGCGTCTTTAGCGGGCTCAATGAAGCCTTCCGAAAACACTTCAACAGAGATCCAATTGAACTCACAACCAAAATGGCCTCGGAAGGCAAGATCGAGATCCTCCCCTTAAAGGGTGGCAAAGGGGTGATGATCTACCTTCCAGGAGATGGGCCGAGAGGGCGAAAGACGGAGGAAGCCCTGAAAAAGATCCTGGGATAATCAGGTCATAGCCAAATTCCAAGCATCAATAACCAAATAAATTCCAATTCCCAATAACCATAACTTAAATTTGGTATTTAAATCGTTGGTTATTAATAAGTGATTAGAATTCGGTAATTGATTATTGATATTGATTTGGAGCTTGGAATTTGGTAAGCGGTGATTTCTGTTTACTAATAAGGCCGTAATTGTATAGACATCAAACTCTTCTTCTATACCACTGGATTCCGGCTGGAGTTTACCCCGGTGGAAATCGGGGCCGGAATGACGAAAAGGGACAATGCCTCAAATTCGTCTCTCCGGCGAAAGCCGGAGTCCAGCCCAAGGTTTTCAAACGGGCAAGCCTTCAATTCGAGGATGTCTATCCTATTATGGACTCCTCAGTAATTGGGATTTAGTTTATTGTAGTATGCTTAATTCCTTCAACGTCTCCTCATAGACACTGTAAGTTTTTGAATCGAAAAGGACGAAGCGGACGAGTTTGATTTCAGGATAATCCTTCAAATAGTCGATGACGGTCTTTAATGCGATACGGGAAGCCTCCTCTACAGGATAGCCGTAGATTCCCGTGCTGATGGAAGGGAAGGCGATCGAGGCAATATTATTCTGCGTACACAATTCCAAACTTTTTCGATAAGCGCTCGATAGAAGTTGAGCATCTTTGGGTGATCCCGAATATCTTGGCCCCACCGCATGGATCACATATTTTGCTATGAGATTTCCAGCACCCGTGATCACAGCGGATCCGGTTGGACACCCCTTATATTTTGATCTTAGTTCTGACATGATGGCGGGTCCCCCTGCTCGATGAATAGCACCATCAACTCCACCACCGCCTGCCAGAGCAGAATTGGCCGCATTCCCAATGGCTACTGTCTCCACCCGGGTGATGTCGCCCTGGACGACCTCTAACATGGATTGATGAACCGTCGCCTTCATCTTTCTTCTCTCCTTATTTCAATTTCGTTTGTATCTTGAAATTATCCATATCAGAAAGGGTTGACTTCGTCAATAGAGGGAGTTAAGGTTCTGTGATTCAATGGGGAGATAAGGTCTGCGGTCCATTCTCTGAATTAAAGGTTAAAGTTCAGGGCGATGAAAGCGATCAACTATGGCTGGGTCATTGTCGGGGTGGGCGTCCTTGTTAAGATGGCGGGTCTGGGATTTGGCCGTTTTGCTTATCCCATGCTCATTCCCAGTATGAGGGGATCACTCGGATTCAACTATATCGAGATGGGACTTTTGAGTGGAGCCATCATGCTGGGTTACCTTCTCTTCTCTCTTATTGGCGGAATGCTGGCAACACGATTCGGTCCCAAAAGGATTGTGGTCGCCTCCCTTCTCTGCGGGTCGATCTCCATGTTTTTCATCAGCAGATTGTCAGAGTTCTTTCCCCTTCTCTTCTTCGCCTTCGCAATGGGAGGAGGAGGTGCCGGGGCTCACATTTCCATGACCACTTTACCCATGGCATGGTTTGAAGAGAGTAAATTGGGCAGGGCCCTTGGGGTCGTGACAGGCGGGACAGGCCTCGGCATTATTGTCACAGGTCTTCTGCTTCCCTATCTTCTGTCCAATTTAGGTAAAGAGGCATGGAGACAATGCTGGCTCCTTCTGGCTATGATCACCTTCACCGTCTCTGTCATGGGTTTCTTCCTATTGAAAGAGAAGCCCAGCCAAATGAACCTGCATTCTTTAGAAATCAGTGAAGATATGGAAACCATTGTCTTCCCGGTGAGAAGAGATGGGCTCACCATCCGAACAATTTTTGTAATGTATTTCATCTTCGGTTTCGCTTACAACATCTATGCCACTTATTTTGTTGCCTACATGGTTGAAGAAATTCGACTTACAGAAAAAACCGTGGGAGATATCTGGGCCATTTTCGGTTGGATGTGTACGGGGAGTGGATTGATCTGGGGATTTATTTCAGACCGTCTGGGAAGACGAAAAGCCCTGCTCTGGAACAACGGGATGATCTCATTGGCCGTTCTTCTTCCTCTCCTATTACATCAGACTCCCTTCCTCGCCCTCTCCGCCTTTCTTTTTGGATTGACCTTTTTAGGAACTGTCACGATCATTGCGGCATCTGTTGGGGATCAGGTGGTTGAAAAAAGGGCTTCTGTTTATGGATTGGTTACTCTGATCCATGGCATCGGACAATTCCTGGGGACAACCCTAGGGGGTTATTTAAAAGATCTAACAGGGACCTTTCAATTGACCTTCATTGTTTCCTTGATTGGTTTTCTCCTATGCTCCATCTTAGTCATCCTTAATGGGAAAAAAGATGAGAAAAACCCCTTGTCAGAGAAGTGTTAAGGTGTTAGATTAATTCGGAGCTTAAAAATGATCGCATACGACCTCATCTGTTCAAACGGACACATATTTGAATGTTGGTTCAGAGACAGTGCCTCCTATGAGGAACAGAAATCCTCTGCCATCATCAACTGTCCGGTCTGTAACGACAGTGACGTGGAAAAGGTCTTCTCCCCATTTGCAATAAAAAAGAATGAGGAGAAGAAGAAGGAGAGGAAGAAGGAGAGGAAGAAGGAGAGGAAGAAGGAGGAGGTTGATCCCGACGATCCCTCTCGGGCGCTTCGGCTGATTCAAGAGCATTTGGATAAACATTTTGAGGACGTTGGAACTGATTTTACGAAAGAGGCCCTTAAGATCCATTACGGCGAAGCAGAAAAAAGGAATATTAAAGGGACAGCGACAACCGAAGAAGAGATGATCCTCAAAGAGGAGGGGGTCCCATTCTTAAAAATTCCGATCATCAAACGCCTCTTGAATTGAAAATGGAGACAACGTCTATATCCCCATTTTTCTTGCATTTGTTTGAAAAGATGAAGGTAGTTGCGGCTTACGGTGAGAAGCTCTGGTCTCCCTTTAAGTTTCAATATTCCTCGTCCTGTGAGTGAACGACTCACTTTGTCTATTTTGGAAACATTCACGATGGTTCCCCGGTGTACCTGCCAAAATTGACTGGGATCGAGTTCCTGGGCCAATTCTTTGATGCTCTTTTTTATGAGGGACTCCCCTTCTTTCGTGACCACCAGGGTGTATTTATCTTCGGCCTTGAAGTAGTCTGCCTCCTCCACGGGGATGAGACGGATACTGTCTTTGTTTTGTGTTTTAATCCATCGCAGAAAATCAGACGCTCCTCTAGTGTACTGTCTCAGAAAAGACTTTACACTGAACGTCATTCCGGACTTGATTAAGCCTGCCCCGTACTTGATACGGGGGAATCCAGTCTTTTCAGCTGGATTCCCGTTCCCCGATCAGGTCGAGGACAAGTTTCACGGGAATGACAACCCTTATTATCATTGTAAAGAAGTTTTAGAGACACTACACTAGCTGGTAATTTGGAAAGGACCTGTTCTACAACCTCTGCCAATCCTGCAGGTGGTTCAATGGAGGAGTTCAATTGGTTCTTAAGGCGTTGGATGGCCTGAATCAATCTCTCTTTGGATACAGGCTTGAGGAGATAATCAACCGCCTCCCTTTCTCTGCTGAAGGACAAAAGTTCCTATTTGCAGGCCTATCAAGGTTCCACCGGCAATACCGATCATGACTATGAAAACGACAGAGGCCATTTTCTCTGGTTTGAATACCCAAAGTAAAAAATGAATAATCGAGTAAATAGAGACCCCGAAAGACTGAGACACAATTAAGTTAATGACAAAGGACTTTGTGGTGATGCCCGTGAACGTCAGAAACGCGGCGATCACTGCGGATATGATAACTGTATAGACTAAATCTCTAAGAACGGTTCTGGGAGTGATATCATGCGTATCCACGTTTAGGCCACCTGGCTCTTTCTGTCTTGCGTTTGGGGGTTAAAGGCCAACAAAATGCCTAGTAAGTATACTTCAAGCCGATCAACCATTGATAATTCAGGATGCTCCCAAACTCTGTATTCTTGCCGCCTGCCATTGCGGTACCGACAGAAAACAACTCCAGATGATTGCCCAGAGAATATGACACAACTGTTGTAAATTGACCAGATCCATCATTCAAATTCTGGGTCCACCGCGCCGTAAGATCGATGCTGTTTTTGATATTATTCTGATTATACTGGAGCAATGCATAATTCTTTCGCAAGAATCTCAACCCTGTAATGACCGTTTGACCAAGGGTCTTTTGTCCCAATGCCGATACCAGACCGCCAAGGCTGATCGCTTCTGCTGCCCTGTGCCTTAAGGAATAGTAACGATCTGTTTCAGCATCACTGTAGCCTGGGCTATAATAGGTGTATTCCATCGACAAGGTTCCACCTCCCGCAAAAGTGTAGGAGCCTCCGACTAAGAGAACTGGTTTAATGGTGGAATCGTCTTGATGGAGTTTTTGCATTGAGGCGCCAAAAGGGGAACTATCGTTCCTGGGGTATAATGCGTCACTACCCTTAGTAATGATTCCCTCGCCATAGAGCAGGATGGCATCGGAAACAGTCCATCCTCCAAAAAACCCCAATGAATTCCGAGAATCTCCCCTATGCGAGAAGATGATTGAACCATAATTCTCCCGGCCCGTATAATCTATCTTCAAGGTATACGTTCTTTCAAAGGGTGGCGGAAGTGAGGAGGAGAGGAAACGGCCAGGACCATTCGTTTTGTTAAGTCCCTCATCTGTATTGGCGATGAAAGATATCGTCCAGGAACTTCCCGGAATCCAGACTAAACGGCCGAAATCCATGCCCGGCACTTCCAGGTAGGGGTTACGACGACCATTATCCTGGAAAAAGGGATTGGAAGGGGAGAAAAGAAAGGAAGGCCCCCATTGCAGGTTTTCGCGGCCATAGGATACGAATAGGTTTTGACGTACTTTCCATCTTGCCAACCACTCATTGATGTACCAATCATCATCCCATTCTGATTCTCCCTTGCGATGCCCCTCTCGCCAGATACTATAGTCAAGTCTCATTCTGGGTTTGGCGCTTAGCTCTAAAGGTTCTATGTTTAAACGCAGATCCGGTCGTATTTCCAGATCCACCAAATGCCGTGGAATTTGGAGAAAGTTGTTTCCAGGATTTTGACTTGAATTGGAGGGCTCCTGGATAATGCCAAGGGTCAAAATCCGCAAATCCAACGAAAAGTGCTCGGCCAATGTCTTCTGGATCACGGCAAGGCTTGTATCGCTATCCTCACCAGCCATGCCTATCTCTGGCCATAACCCTAAGCCAACCATTAATAAGACAACAACTGCGAAAGGGCACTTGTTCTTTAAGAGGCTTGGTCTCATTTTGAAAAGGTCTATCTCGTCAGCAGGTTTAGATTGAAAATGGAATCCGGCACCTTCTTAATCGATGCCTTGCGATAGCTCATGGTTGTGACGTCCTCTTTCATTACCGCGCTCGTAATAACCATTTTGGAGATGAATTCTCGCAGCTTGCCATCAACCGTGATGCTATTTTCATATTCAAATGTGGCGGTCTTAAACATTTTTCCTGAAACAGTGAAAAATTCAGCCATCAGCCCGACCAGCCGCTCTTTGGATATCCAGTATTTGATCCGATCATAAGTAGCCCTGTTATCTGCTGCTCTTAAATCAAAGAGATAGCACGGCTCGCCGTTTACTATATCTTCCGGAGTTTGAACGATTTTATAATCACCCGCATAATTGGTGGATGCTATGTCACCATTGGCAGCACCGCCTACCAGTTTTTGCCGGGGAGAGATAGGGACCGCTTTGGAGAGACCCGGTTTCGCAAACCACATATTGCGGTCCAGCATCAACAGCTTTTGGCCCTTCACGTTGGGTGGAGCCAGAAATTCTGCCAGTGAATTGAAACCACGAGCCGCTACTCTGATGGTTCTTTGTTGTTGGCGGCCTCCTTCAATGGAATCAATTACGATTTCCCACTCTACTCCTTCCGCGTTACCACGGGCTTCATCCGCTTTTGTAAGGATCTCTTTGGGACTCATGGCAGCATGAAGCGAGGGAAGGAAAAAGCTCAGACAAGGAACAAGTGTAAAAGCGAACACAATCAAATATTGTTTAACAGGTCTGTAATTCATCATTTTCCTCCTTCTATCATCTTTACACGTGCCCCAAGGCGTCCACTACATTTTGTTTGGCCGCACGTCTCGCGGGGATGATGGCAGCAAATAAAGAAAGGAAAATCAGACAGAGTATCAGCACAAATAGGGCTTGAGGTACAAGGTCAACCACCAATGGCACAGGCGTAGAAATACCTGGAGGTGTGTAGGTCGGAGAGAGAGCCCGGATAATAGCCCAAACGCTTAGATGCAGGACTACCCCTATGGAACTGCCGAAAAGGCCTAACAGGCCGCCTTCCATGGCAAAGAGCAGCGATACGCCTCTGCGCTTTAAACCCAATGCTCTCAGGGTCCCAATCTCCCTCGTTCTTTCCAGAACAGCCATCCCCATCGTATTGACCGTGCTCATCACCACGATGACCAAAACGATGGAAAATAGGAAAAGAAACATCATGTCGAACATCCCTCTGACTTTTGAATAGAATAAGGATAGTTCGTTCCAGGTCTTTATCTCACAGGCAATGCCCGCATGGGTTAGCTTGGTTAGAAGGAGCGCACGTATCTCCTCGGTTTTTTGCCAGTTGTCCAGCAAGACCACGATCCTTTCGGCCATTTTCGTGTCAAGAAGCGACTGGGCGAAGTCAAAAGTGAAGCGCATGTATTTGTCATTCGTGGCATCCGAGCCGGAGTCGTATACACCCATCACTTGCATATCCATGGCGTTCATCTGTCCACTGAGGGTCGTGGTCATCACAACTCCGTCTTTCCCAGGCGCGAGGTTCAGATACCTAGCTAAATCCTGGGCAACTTCCACCCCATAGGGCTTTTTCTCATTTAATCCCTCTCCTTTAATGGGTCTAAAAACAGCCCAAGCTCCTTTAATGGTCCTGTCATCCAGGGGAACGACTCCCTGAGCTATGAAAATGGTGGAGGTAATTCCATTTGACACAATGCCGGTAACTTGAATCTGGGGCGTCGCCAAGACAACCCCATTTTCTTCTGTAACGAGTTTTATAATCTTTTCTGTTTCCGCTTTTGAGAACATATACTTCTCAGGTTCGAGTTTCCCTTTCTCCTGCCAGCCGGCCTTGTTGATTGTTAAATTACCCAAACCCTCTCCGCGGATAGCTGAAAACCTTAACCCGTCATACATATTATGGACGTAACCGTAAAAGAGGCTGATTGCTGCAAACCCCACACCGATCGCCAGCAAAGTAACAAAGGACCGGCGCTTATTTCTTAGAATATTGCGGATGGCTAATTTTGTCCATTTCATCATGGCTTCATATCTCCGTCGACGATCCGGCCATCCTCCAACCGCACCAGGCGTTTAGCCCGGTCTAAAAGCCGCTGATCGTGGGTGGAAAAGATAAACGTGGTTTCCTCTTTTTCATTCAGCTCTCGCATGAGACCAATGATCATGCGTGCGGTTTCTGAATCCAGATTGGCGGTTGGTTCATCAGCAATCACCAAAGAAGGATCATTCACTAAAGCCCTGGCAATGGCTACCCTTTGCTGTTGCCCGCCTGACATTTTGGCCGGGCGATGACGGATAAACTCACTCAGGCCCACTTCTTGTAAACGGCTTAAGGCTTTGGCCTTAGCTTCTCCCAAAGATGCACCTTTAATTTGGAGAGGTAGCATCACATTCTCGAGGGCGGAGAGAACCGGGATCAGGTTAAAACCTTGAAATATAAAACCGATTGTTTCATTGCGAAGTTCGCTTCTTTGGTTATCAGACAAAGAACGGATTTCTTTACCAGCAATCGCCAGATTCCCTGTTGTAGATTCATCAATAGCGCCAATAAGGTTCAGGAGCGTGGTCTTGCCAGAGCCCGATGGGCCCCATATGGCGATAAACTCTCCTTCATCTATTTGTAAATCGATCCCTTGGAGGGCATGCACTACTGTTTCACCCAAGATGTAGTCTTTCTTTATGTTTTGCATTTCGATTAAAGCCATACCGTTTCTCCTTATTTACGGCTTCAGCCATTGCCCAGTATTTTTTAGGCTTTCGCCATGTCGCCATCCTCTTTAAATAATTCTGCCAGACTGCTATATACAGAGGCTTTTAGTTGTAGCGGAGCTTTAAGCCCCTTTTCAAATAAACCTGCCAAATACTCAAAGTCTTCGTAAGCGATGGATTTCCGGTTTAAGAAATTAGGCAAATTCTTTGAGTTGTTTGCCCGGATCGTTCTCATCGTGATATTATTGGGATCCTTCCGTATCGCCTTATCCATACATTCTATCCCCTTATTGACATGGGATAGCTTATCGAATGAGTTCCAGGTATCCTTGGCCAGCAGGTTATAGACACTACCAAGATAACAAAGGACCACATAATCGTCAAATTTTCTCTGGTAGGCTTGCTTAAGATATTGAACCGCCTTTTTGGCATAGGCTTTAGAATCCTTGAGGACCATGTAATGATTTGCGAGAAACACGATCCATAACATTTCCTCCTTTCTCCTGAAGCTTTTGAGATTATCTTAAATGACCCATCGTGCTTGATAAACAATTTGGTGACGGAGAGGCCTATTAGGCGATAAAAGGGTAGTAATAGGAGTAAAAGGGCAAAAATCAAAAATACCAGTTCTACTTTACAAACTTGGGGGTAAACTTGGAGGATCAGAGTTTTAGAGATAAATCTACTTCCTGGAATTTATCATCTCTAAAGAGTAAGATCTGGATTGAACTACCCGTCTTGACCGTATCGAAGATTTCTTCAAATTCCTGAACACTTTCCACGTCTTTGAGGTTGATTTGGGTAATGATATCCCCTGCTCTGATTCCAGAAGCCTCTGAGGCACTACCTGAAAGGACCTCTGAAACCAATACGCCCTTTGAACCTTTGAAGTTAAAGTGTGAGGCTAAGGAAGGGGTGAGTTCCTGAATTCGAATCCCATATCGTTCTCCAAAGGCCTCCTTCTTGGCGAGGACAATTCCCTGGTCGCGGAGAATTTTGGCGGAGACGAAGATCGGAGTTTTAGATTTCAATGCGATGATAATAGCATCGCTGGGGCGGGCATCGACTTCGATTAAACCCTTGTTGAATGTTAGATAGAGTGTTGCATAATAGGTATTGTCTTTTAAGTCGACAATTTTTACCTCCTTCACCTTAACTTGAGTCTGTGTCAGAATTGAATGGATGAGATCATGCGTCATAGGTCTGACGGAGGTGATATTTTTTAGTTCCCTATCGATCGCATTTGCCTCAAGAAGACCAATCCAGATGGGGAGGGCCTTTTTACCATCCTTATCGGCAAGGATGGCCACTGGATTTTGTCCAATGGCATCAAGCCTCACCCCCTTCACCTCCATTTCAATGAAGGCAGGAGGTGTCTCCTTACCAATGGAGACAAGCACCAAAGAGACAAGTAAAGCCCCCGCCAAACCTATCTTCCAATATCTTCCCATGGATTTCTCCTCTTCCCCTTCCTTTTCCCCTCCCCACTTGCAGGGAGACTGTGTCGTAATCAAAGATAAACTACTTCCGTTGCAACCCGGAACAGGCGGTCGGGTGACGAAGCTTTAGACCTGCCTGCGCGTAGCCGCTTCGGCGAAGGCAGGGCGGAACCTTTAAGCGATTAGATTCAAAAGCTCCAATTCCGTCAAAAGATCACATTTCAAGTACCAAGGACACATGTCAATAATCTCTAATGATGACCCGTGTTCTAAAGCTTTGAAATCCGTTTGTCTGTTCCTTTCTCATGTTTAGCCTATTACGAAACAGTCTCCTCTTGGGAGGGAAGGATGGGGGAAATTGCTCTTTTTCTTAATATCGCCATCAAACCGATGATGATCTTTTGACCGTCCCGCTTGGTCAGGGGATCAGGCCTCTTAATGATCCGTTGACAGAAGGCATGGAAATGCCCATCGTCCCAGTCCAATTTCTCTAAAAGATAAGAGACGAAATCCTGTTGGCTCGAGGTGATGGGTTCCAGACCTTGGAGGCTGCCGGAGGGAATGAGTCGACCTTTTGGCACAGGCTGGTAGGGATGAGAAAGGAGACCTTTGAAGCCCATCTCTTGAAACCGCTTCATGACCTTTTCAAATCCTTCCCTCGTCAATTGCGTTGAACTCTCCACCCCTGCCACCCCTTTAAGGATCTGGTGATAGGACTCATCATCGAGATGAAGGTCTCCCTTGGCAATATGGACAAGAGCCTTCTTCTTCCGACCAATGACCACCCTTATCACCTATTCAATTATAAATCAAATCAAAAGAAAAATGAAAATGAACTGTAATTGACCAGTTAGAACAATTCCTGCTCCATCAGCAAAGAGCTCCACATTGACAGAGGATTTATTTTTAAATAACATAAGTTCAACTATTGCAGTGTCATTAGATTTCAAAGGTGTTCTTTCACATTTTTGTCTCTATTTCTTTTGCCCCTCTTTCTGGCAGGGGATAGCAGGACGTTTGGCATGAATGACCCGATTCTGTTAGAAAATCTCGTCGGGCATGTGAAGAATCTCCATTTTGATCGGAATCCTTATGATCGTTCTCTCGAGTTGGAGCAGGCTGCTCAATATATTGAGAGAGAATTTCTGAAGGTTGGGCTGGAGGTGAAAGAAGATTCCTTTCAATGGGAAGGGAGATCTTATAAAAATATTGTGGCAGAAAAAAAGGGGAGAACCTCTTCGGACAGGGTTTTAATCTTAGGAGCTCATTATGACACCGTTCCTGGATCCCCCGGGGCCGACGACAATGCCAGCGCTGTTGCCGTTCTACTTGAAGTGGGGAGAAATATTCAAGCCGTCCCTTTCGGTCCAACTGTGAAGTTGATTGCCTTCGGTCTCGAGGAATATGGATATATCGGAAGTGCTCATTATGCAGAGAGGGCGAGAAGGGGAGGGGAGAAGATCATCGGAATGATTTCCTTAGAGATGGTCGGTTTCACTAACTCCAGGCAGGATTATCCTCCGTACCTCAACCCCAAACATTATCCCAATGTGGGCGATTTCATCGCCATTGTCGGAAATGAGCGGTCAAAGGCATTATTGGAGAGGGTTTACCGGTCTTTTAGGACCCATATCCCCCAACTCTCTTCAGAATTCCTCCTCGTCCCCGGAAATGGGGAGGGGATGGAGGAAGCGAGGCTGAGTGATCACAGCTCTTTTTGGGAACAGGGTTTTCCAGCGCTCATGGTCACGGACACTGCATTCTTAAGGAACCCAAATTACCATCTTCCTTCCGATACGGTGGAGACACTTGATTTTGAATTTATGAGAAAGGTGGCGGTCGGAATCTATTACTCCATCGTGGAATTGGCAAAATAGATAAGGTTGAGGTCAAGGTTAAGGTTGAGAAAGTAAAGAATATTTTTTTAACTCTTTAATTCCGGAATAGATTTCTATACGGATTACGAGAAACGGAGCACGGTAATATGAAGATTGGGGTGCTTTCGGATACCCATTTGAAAGAACCTCACGCAGAATTCAAAAAGATCATCGAGACCCATTTCAAGGGAGTGGATAAGATTCTCCATGCGGGGGACTTTATCGATTGGAGCATTCTGGAGTATCTTTCGAGTCAGAAAGAACTGATTGCTGTCTGTGGCAATATGGATTCCCATGAGATTCGAAAGGCCTTTCCTGGAAAGAGAATTATCGAACTGGGGGGATTTAAAATCGGTCTGACTCATGGAGGTGGATCCCCATTTGGGATAGAGTCACGAGTCAGAGAGGAATTTGATGAAGTCGATACGATTGTATATGGCCATACCCATACCCCGGCCAATCATCTGGTAAAAAATATTTTACTTTTTAATCCTGGTTCACCAACCCGTTCTTTTATTCATCAGGGCACTTTCGGTATCCTACATATCGGAGAGAAGATCGAAGGCGAGATCATCAAGATTTAAAATAGTGGAGACTGAGATCCGCCTCAAAACCAGCGCCGTTTGAACCCTTGTAATTCACCGCCACCCCGCCCTCCAGTTCAGCGACTCGTTAGCCCTTTAAATCTCGAATATCCAAGGCTATGCTTAGAGTCCTATTGAGTTTTTCAATTTTTTTTAGAGAGAGCGATCCGGCAAAGTTGGTTAGAAGCGACTTAGGCAAACTGATAAGCTCATCGCAGTGAATACTACTATCGTGCTTTAATCCCTCATCCACACCAACCAGTACTTGAGTGGAAAGACCGTCGTGAGTTGAATAAATCGGGGCGCAAATTGCCGTGGAAAAGCGAGAATTGATGAGAACTTGGCGGCTAACAATAACAAATACTCTGGATTTTTTCGGATCCTTGGCTGAAGGGTTAGCAACACGATACAAATCACCACGTTTCACAGATCGACCTGATAGGTAAGAACATCTGCTGCTTCTCGGTTTAGATAATCCGCATGCTGATTGATTATCTCAAGGTCTCTGGCATCTTGCTGCCTCTGGATCAATTGTACAATAAAAGTCCGCACAGCTTCTTCGATGAATTCGGACCGGTTTTTGTATTCTCCTGTATATTCATCGATAGCTTTCAGTAGATCTTCAGACAAGGTTATAGATGTCTTGACTTTCATACTCCAAAAATACCCCAAATAGAATACCTTGTCAAGTCATTTTTCTATTGCCCTGAGATCAATTATGATTTGGGCTAACGAGTCTGTAGAAAAAGTCAGTTTTTTAAAAAACGCTCCTTCTGCTGGCTCGAAAGTAAGTAATCATCATCCTCTCTCGATGCAACTGTTGGCACTCCTTGATGCAATGTTCTTATTCCCATGATATAGTACCTGACAAATCACTCCCATACATTTACAAAGCTGTGTAAAGTGCTATTTTTCAACTACGTCCCCCCGGACGTCGCCAGCCGGTTGTTAGGCTGCTTTTTCGAGGATTCTGTTTTTTGTTTGCATTGAAAGCCTGACAGGTGCAAAGAACCTGGAGGGGTAAAGATAATCCTCTCCAGACTCGTCAATGATTCTTACCTGGTTGTGACGCTCAGCCTCCTTGTCTGGAATCGTCTCATACAACTTTCGTATCTCCAAGGAGGCCTCATAACCCTCGTTGTCAATGCAAAGCAGAAATTTTTGTTTCATTGTATTTTACTCCAAGTATTTTTTGATTTTAGTTTCCTTTCTTCCCTTGCCGTGGCCTTCATACCAGTGGAGTTCTGCAAGCCTTACTGTCCCATCTTCCAATCTAATCTTAGCAATTCCCTTCCGTTTTCTCCAGGTCGTCTTCCCATAAATGCGATTCAGCCTCCGCAGCTCACGAATACTGCGACCCGAGGCAATGGTTTCGGTCCACTGGATTTCACCAAGAATCTCGAAGTGCATATCCTTATCGAAGTTGTTAAAGCCTAACGAATAAAATTAGCGGCGGCTACCAGCCGTCCGATGGAGTGCCTTGTTAGGCGATCTCTTTTCTATCTGCTCATAAGATAAATCGGGGAGACTTGCCTGTTTGCGTGCATGCTCAATCGTCATAGCGACCAGATTGCCCGAAGTATCGAGATCGATGTAAATGTTTTCATTTATTTCTTTGGTTTCAGCAACTTTGCGGGCAGAAAACTCAACCAAGGCCGTGTCGGTATCTGAAAAATACTTTATCTTCATTTCGTTCCTCCCTTAAAGCTCCTATCAAAGAAAACATTGTGAACCGTCTCTCCGTCTGGAAGCAAGATGACACGGAGAAATTTGCCCTCTCCCTTAATCTTTTTCCACTTTCGGATTCTCCCGTCTGATTGGACTTCCCCGTAGTCTGGATTGTTGATAGTTTCTTCAATCCATTCCATTCTTATTTTAGCACGATCAGGTCTTTGTATGATATAGAGAAAATACTGGGTAAATTTCATCTTCTTTTTATGCCTAACGAGTCTGTAGAAAAAGTCAGTTTTTTAAAAAACGCTCCTTTTGCTGGCTCGAAAGTAAGTAATCATCATCCTCTCTCGATGCAACTGTTTGCACTCCTTGATGCAATGTTCTTATTCCCATGATATAGTACCTGACGAATCACTCCCATACATTTACAAAGCTGTGTAAAGTGCTATTTTTCAACTACGTCCCCCCGGATGTTAGGCAAGTTATGTTTTTCCTTTTCCAATGTGTCCTCTGTCAACGGGCTGTTGCTCAAACCCCTGGTTTAAAAATCTAAGATCCTAAATATCAGCCATTGATATATACAGTGCTGACGAAACCCGTTGATATAATTCGGTTCATTTCATTAATCACCAAGCCCTTCATTCTATCTGAAACAGATCTGATTACCCTCGGGATGGTTCCTTTGACCTGATTTACCACTACAGATAGACATTTCTTCGGTTGATCTCCATACCTCAGCAAGACCTGAATGTCCTGGATAGCAGAGATCAAATACTCTTGTATCTGAACTCGCCAAATCCCCCTCCATCGTGCCCGATCATAACCGTAAGGCGTCCCCCTGGCAAAAGAACGCTCCATCAGATGCTGCCTGGTTTTGATGTCACGCTTCGCTTTGGCAGAGCGACTCGCCTCCCGCATCCTGTCCAGCTCTTCTTGCCGCAGATGACGCTTGATCGTCCGACCCGACTTGTTCTTCGTACATTGCTCTCTTAAGGTGCAACTCGAACAGATCTTCTTGGGAGCAGCATAATCTCTGCTCTGGCGACTGAGGTGAAGCGATTTGGGCTTCAGCTGACTTCCCGCCGGACAACGATACGTGTCGCTTTGGGGATCATATTCAAACCGCTCTTGAGAGAAGATCTTGAGCTTCTCCTTACGCTTTACGGAGAATCCTCCTAAGTCCGGGATATGAGCCTCTACCCCTAAATCATGACAACTTAGAAAGTTATCAATGGTCCCATATTTGCTGTCCCCCACAACGGTCTCAGCCATGATCCCCGTATTGGTATGATGGCTCTCCAACAAGGGAACCATCTCATGGGCCTCATTCACATCTCCGGCTGTCGTCTCCGTCGCCGTGATGACCTCACTCCTCCCATCCACCACCCGATGAACTTGATAAGAAAGTTTGGGCTTGCCCCGATTCACAATCGCAGCATCAGGATCCGTCGTTGACATATAACGACTGTTCTTCTTGACGTACCTCCTCGAGGAATCTGAACTCTCCTGAACCTCCTCCAAACGCGCCTCTAACTTCTTATAGTTCTCACGTAAATGAATCTTGAGGGACTGAGTGTCAATCACAGAATTATTCGACGCATCCGCATCCACTAAGCTCGAATCAACAAAGACCTTACTGCCATCCACCAATCCCGCCTCCACACATTGCCAAACAATCCGCTCAAAGAAGTTCCGAAATGCCTCCACTCCCCAACGAGCCCGAGCCTTGCTCAATACACTATGATCAGCAACCTCACTGTCCAAATCGTACCCTAAAAACCATAGCCAATCTAACCGCATGGGAATCGTCTCCATCAGCTCCCGCTCCGATCGAACATTATACAGAATCAATAGAAGCATCATCTTCAGGATTACAGGAGGGGGGATGGAAACATTGCCATTGTCCCCATAGGTGCCTTTCACCTCCGCATAGATGAAGTCAAAATCAATTTTCTCTTGAATCTTTCTCAGAAGGTGGTCTTTGGAGACTCTCTCCTCAAGGTTGATCTGGTGATAGAACAACTTAGACTGGAAACCGTTTTGATAACCCATCATGGCATAGCTCCCTCCGTCACGCTAATGCCACTCTTATACCATTAAAGTAGTATATATGCAACTATTATTTGGGCAACAGCCCGTCAAGGGTTGACCCCTCTATTTCTCCTTAATAAGCAACGAGAAATTTCATTTGCTCTCTTCCTGACTTGGGAATAAACTCATCCTCGGGGTTGTTTTAGGGATATATCCAAAACCTTGACTGGTTTATCGAAAGTCTTCCAACCATGGCGCTCGCCTGAAGGTATAAAATAGCACTCATTCGCATTTAGTAATTGGCGCTCTTGACCTACAAACATCTCTATTTGGCCTTCTAGGACAATACCGCACTGGTCAAAGGAATGTTCGTGTCCAGTATCTTCCTTTCCCTGACCTATTTGCATGCACACCATAATCAAGTTATCCCCAATTTCTGCCTTGCTCATAATACCCGGCCTGAACTCTTCCAATTGTAAGGTGCCTAAGTTCCAAAAAGCCATGTCTTCCTCCTTTCATTGAGTGTTGCCTGCCTAACGAGCCTGTAGAAAAACCCCCTTACCACGATTAAGGGGTGGTTTTCGGGGGTCACTTAACCCTTCCCAAGCATGAGATCGTTGATTGTGGCGCATTCTAGGAGGTTACTTTTTTCTGCATCTCGCCCAAGAATCTGCTTGGGGACTTTTTCTACAGCCTCAACGCCGGAGGTCACCGGGAGCCGGATTTATTGGCGATCCGGTGGAGCGACTTGTTATGTTCAGTACGAATTACCATTCTACACTTGCGGTACCACCTGATTTCCTTCCACCATTTACGCGACTGACGGATTTCCGGAAATTAAGGGGACGTAGGTTCTAAAACATTTTAAAGTATTTCTCCATATTTGCTGCTTCTTTAAAAATGGCCAACCGATTTCAGGTTGTTTTAGAACCAACGTCCCTTTTTTTCGTTTTGCTCTTTATGCCTGACCCCAAAGCCTCTCATCCATTTGTTTATTTCACTAATATCAATTTTTCTTTTCATAACGGCGGAAATCAACGGTGGCTGTGAGCCATCCGTTGGAGTGATTTGCTAGGCATTTTTAATCATGGCGTAATAGGCGAATATAATACATAATTCTTCGAGAACCAATAATCAACCAAAGACCTAAAAAAATTTGAGCTGTAGGACCAGCAAGATAAATGAAATGCTGTTGCTGCTGTTGAAGATATCTTGGGATAGACGATACCTCATAATAGTAAAGTGCGGCATTAGCTAAAATCTGACAGAATCCTGGTATACCTTGAGCAAGAATATAAAAACCCATGACCTGCAATGCAGTGCGAATAGTATTATCTGAAGGTTCAAACTGGATATCGGATTCTTTGTCAGTATCGACATTAACTATGGAACGAGTGAAAGATGTAGCTTTACAAAAAAGAATAATGCCGCAAATAAAAAATAATAATGGGCTAACAAAAAAATCCCACCGTGATATTTGAGTTTCAGTTAAACAACTCAAAAGATGCGGAAGGTTAATTATCCCCATCAAGATAAAATATAATCCCATTATCTTTAAACAAAGCGTCACGAATTCATTTTTTTTCATGATGTACCTTCATAAATCTAACGTTGCGGATCAGGCGCGGCTATCAGCCGGCGCCTGCATCTGGTTTGTTGGACGATCCTATTCTTTCCAGTCTGTTCGCGATCCAGTCTGCTTTCCAGATGACAACAAATGCGAGGATTGCGGAGACAATGTGCGGGAACGTTTTGACCTTCCAGAACGAATCAATCACAAATTGTCTGTTCATGGCCAATCCGCTTACGAGATCGGCGAAGAACCCTATTCCTGAAGACAACAGGGTGAAGATGCCGAGAAGACGGATCCAGAATACGTAGGACGTAAGAGCTGTCAGGCCGTCCGAGACTGACACCTCCTTTCCCTCTGCGTCTGGGAAGACGATATTCAGCACGAGGTTGCGCTTGAACAGTAGGATATAAATCAAGAACGCAACGGCTAGAAGATGAAGAACCTGGAATACGAGGGCAACAGATGTCGTCATGAACTTCGATTGCTCGTCAGGCATTCCGATGATTGAGCCGAGTGTCAGGATGCTGGTGAGAAGTACAAGGATGAAGGAAACCGCCATCCACACCAGGACGATGTCTGCGATATCACGTTTGGTCATGTTTATATTTCCTCCGTCCAACGATGAGTATACGGATTTACTTTTTTGTCAGGGTATCACAAGCATTTTAAAAAAACAACAGAAAAAATCTGAGAAAAAATCTGAGGAATTGAGATATTTTGTTGCCTTATATTTTGGCCTTGCTCTATGATGGCGGGTAAAAACGAATTTCGTATATCATCGAATAGTTGGCAGATATGACACTAAATGGTGTTCAACCCGAATTCCAGGACTTTCTGCTTTCACGCAAAATTGTACCTGAAAAGGACGTTCCTTTCTATGCGCACTGGGTCAGCAAGTTTCTCGCCTTTTCAAATAAAATAGACAGTTAGATCAAGATGCCCTTGTCCCGGAATTTCTCTATTGTTTGAAATCAAAGAAGAATATTTCAGACTGGCAAGTACGGCAGGCAGAAAAGGCCCTCAGGCTTTCTGTTCATACTCTGAATCACAGTTTTGCTACCCATCTCCTTGAAGCAGGACACAACATCAGGACGATTCAAGAACTATTAGGGCATAAGCATGTGAACCCCGTTAGAAATGAAAGGGTTTTAACCCCGCTCTCGATAAGGAATGAACATTTTCTTTTTACATCCCCCTCTTAAATGGCAGGGCTTTCTAACGGGGTGAATACGACCATGATTTACACCCATTTGATACGGAAGAGACCTTCTGAAGTAAGAAGTCCATTGGATGGTTTGTGAGAGTACTCTTTACGACTAAGAAACTGCTAAAATTTGGTGAGCCTCCCGGAGGCGTTTTGGGATGGCCACTCCGTAGGGGCAGCGAGGGACACATTCTTCGCAAGCAGAGCAATGCCCTGCCTTCACTGGAAGGAGGCGATATTGTTCTATGGCCCATCTCTTCATACCATAGCGCTCATAGTAACCCTCAAATCGAAAGATGTCGGGGATAGGGATTTCTTCGGGACACGGAAGACAATAGCCACAATTTCTGCAGAACCCTTTTCCAACCTTTCCCACCCAATTCATAAATACGCCAATCTCTTCTGAGCTTAAATTCCTGAAGTTTTCTGCGACCTTTATATTTTCCTCTAACTCTTTCAAATTGGTCATCCCGGGAATGGCACACGTGACATGAGGATTGGTGAGGATATACCGGAGGGAAATCTGAGCCGGAGTTTCGCCTTTAAAATATTTACGGTCCCATCCTCTCAGAGGTTCGCTTAGCTTTCCACCGGCGAGAGGCTTCATGGCGATTACGCCTATTCCTTTTTGGTGGGCAGATGGAATGAGGTCTCCGGTCAGACGATCTTCGTCGATGGCGCTATATGCAACCATGAGGATTTTAAATACCCCTGAATCGATCGCCTTCTTCATCATTGAGACGGATTGATGGATACTGATTCCAATCTGGGAGACTTTCCCTTGCCCTCTCGCCTTCTCCAGGGCTTCAAGGCCACCTCTCTCAAATATTCTCTCGTAATCAGAGCCACGCACATCATGAAAGAGGACGAGGTTAATCCAATCGGTTTTAAGCCGTTGAAGGCAGCGATCTAATTTTTTTAGAACCCCTGGACCATCTCGTTCATCAACTTTGGTCGATAAATAAAATTCTTTCCTTCTTCTGTTCAATGCCCTTCCAATCTTCTCTTCACTGTCACCGTAGCAATCCGCTGTGTCCACGAAGTTGATCCCAAGATCGATGGCCCGATTGAGGAGAGAATCACATTCTTTCTGGCTCAGGTTTGGCAATTTAATTGCTCCGAACCCAATGACAGAGATTCTCCAACCTGTTCTTCCGAGTATTCTCTTTTCCATGGGAATCGCTGACGGTGGCCCCACCGCGTCTGTGCAGCCATAATTCTTTATCGTGGTGAAGTGTCAGATGCCCCGCCGGTCAGAGTGCATTTTGTAAAATCGATCTCCTTCTGACACCCCTTGCAAATATGCCTTTTGTCAAATTCATCAGAGAAGATCTCGACTTCTTTTCCACAGCTCGGGCATTTGCAGAGAAAGGATTTTAGATTCTTGAATTGTTGAAAACCGGGACAATGTAGCGGAGTACTCATTTGTTACCCCCTTTTATACTATGAACGATGGACACAGAGAACACAATGGACAATGAACGATAAACCGTACATCGTGCATTGTTTGTTGGTCATAGTTCATTGTCCATAGTTCATAGTTCATCGTTTATTTAGCTTTTCCAATTCGTTCACAAGATCTTCAAGAGGGGGTCTCTTATTGATATCGTGGATGTCAATGTAACGAATGATCCCCTTCTTATCGATAACGAAAAGGGCCCTTTCAGAGACACCGTTCGAGCGCAATACCCCGTACTTTTTTGCTACACCTCCATGGGGCCAGAAGTCAGAGAGTACAGGAAACCATAACTTACCCATCTGGTTGGTCCATGCAAAAAGGGTAGGGATGTTGTCGACGGTGATCCCGAGCAGTATGGCGTCATTTTCGTCAAAAACATCTTTTATAATGTTATAACCCGGCCACTGATCGGAACAGACGGGCGTCCAGGCTGCGGGAACAAAGGAGAGAACAACATTCTTTTTCCCCCGGTACTGGCTCAGGGAAACCTTTTCCCCCGAAACGGCAGAAAGGGTGAAGTCCGGAGCTCGGTTTCCACCCTTCACTTTGAGAACGCTGTCAACCGGCTTGAGCGTCCCCACCTGATAAATATTTTCCTTAAATGCTTCTGAAAGGCCATAGGCCATGGAGGTATAAGTGGAAACAGATATAACTACGATAATCAAGATGAGATTGGCTAATCTTTTTTTCTTCATGGCGAATCCTCCTAATAGGTAATCTTAGATTGCGAATTGTGGATTGCAGATTGAAAATTGCGAATTCTGAAATCCAAAATCAAAAAGAGGGTAATCCCGCGAAACGCGGGACCGATGGATATTTTTCATCAGCCTCCTACCTTAATCCGGAAGCTTTGAGTATGAGATCCAGAAATGGTTCAGCCCCCTGAAAATCGCCCAATTGGGTATAAACGATTTGGTGGGTCCCATCGTCATTGATTTTGACGCCCATGAAGTACGGAGTCCTTACTTCCCCGCAAGCCTTATGGATCTCAAAATCTTTATCCGGAAACAGGGGAAAAGGAACAGCATATGTTTTTTTGAATACCGAAACTTCATAGGAAGAGTTTCCCGCCCCAATACCGATCATTTTAATCTTGTCTTTAAGGTCTGGGTTATCTTGGATCACTTGATACATCTCATTGATCTTGGGCGCATCCTTCTGGCAGTAAGGGCAGTACATGCTGAAAATTTCGACAATCACCACCTTGGCCTTGATTTTTGGTATTCTGAAAGAACCAGTGCCAGATAGGCCCAGGTAGCTTTTCTCATCAGGACTTTTTGGAATGGGGAGGTTGATCACTGGCAATACCCCGCCTTTTTCCGGCGGCTTGTCGGCGGCAAGGAGCGAAAAAACGGGTCCTAAAAACAAGAAGGGAATCACAATCAAAGAAATGACAATTTTTCTCATTCTTTTACCTCCTTTTGCAACAATTTTTTCAAGGCACTTAGTATGTCTCCATAGTCCGGCTCGTTCGAGATCTCTCTGACCAGTTGGATGTATCGATTGACAGAATATTTTTAATTTTGAACTTTGACATTTGGTCCCGCCTCGGCGGGATTGAAATTTTGATTATAAGATCTACCAGTTCTCGGCCAGCACTTCGTAATAGGCCTGTGGATGAGCGCAAGCGGGACAGGTCTGTGGGGCCTCTTTGCCTTCATGGAGATAGCCACAGTTCCGACAGCGCCAGACTACTGGTTTATCTTTTTTGAAGACTTTGCCAGCCTCGACATTGGCGAGGAGCCCGAGGTACCGTTTTTCGTGTTGCTTTTCAGCGATAGAAATATCCTTGAAGACCTTTGAAATATTTTCAAAACCTTCCTCTTCTGCAACTTTGGCAAAAGATGGATACAGATTCGTCCACTCGTGGTGTTCTCCAGCAGCAGCGGCCTTAAGGTTCGAAGCTGTTGTTCCGATAACTCCGGCTGGAAAAGTGGTCTGGATCTCCACTTCACCTCCCTCGAGGAATTTAAAAAACCGCTTGGCATGTTCTTTTTCTTGATTTGCCGTCTCCTCGAAGATGTCCGCAATCTGGATATAGCCATCCTTTCTCGCCTCGCTGCCGAAATACGTATAACGGTTCCTCGCCTGCGCTTCTCCTGCAAATGCCATCAAGAGGTTTTTTTCAGTTTTCGATCCTTTCAGTCCCATCGTCGCTTCTCCTTTCTCATCATAAGTTTCTATCAATAATAATAATTTCGAACGAGTCCATTATCAAGTGTCCTCCAAGATTTTATGATTAATCGATGGCATTGGCAGGGCAGACATTCTTACAGCAGTTGCAGAGGATGCATTCGGTGGAATTGATCCTATTCCCATGGCGGATACAACTCATCACATCGATATCCATCGGACAGACTTTGTTACAGGCGCCGCATTCATTGCATTCTTCTCCGGAAGGTCTTTTCCGTATTACTCCGATTGTTGCAGGGACTTTCATGATAAGAGAGACCGGACAGAGGATTTTGCAGAAGGCCCTCTTTTTTTGGAAGAGGTAGGCGAGGATGATGGCACTGGCAAAATAAAGGGCATTGCTGACCAAAAACCAACGAAATTGTCCCCATTTCCCGAAAGCCTTGTCGATGTGGAGGGTCCTATAATCGTATCCGGTATAAAGGAGCATCAAAGGTATCAACAAAGAAAGGATGAGCACCGGCCAACGGAGGTAGGTCCATTTCTTAGGGATGGGCCGATTGGCCTTGATCGGCAGCCATTCCAGGATTCCGGCTGTCCAGCAGGCCCATCCGCAGAATCCCCGGCGAAAGAGAAGAGGACCGAAAACCTTGGCGACTGAATAATGGATGAGGACTCTTGTAAAAGCACCTCCGGCAAGGAAGTAGGCCAGGTAAAAGATATTCTCTTCGAGCTGGAGGTTTTCATGTTCTATCACACCCAGAAAGACCATCAGGGTTAAGCCGATAATGAGAATGGAAATTCTTCTTCCTAAATCACGTTTCAATCCCTTTCGATGGGAAGCCACTAAACTCCCTACTGTGATCCACCCGCCAACCCAAAATCCAAGGAAGAGGAAGCCCCACCACCCCACAGAGAAATAAACGATCAGGGCGATACCCGATCCGATGAGCAGAGGAAGAAAACTTCTAAAGGATAACTTCATACTTATTTTTTCCCTATTCTATCCAATGATGAGACCCTCTCTCCTTGTTTGCAGAGTGAGAGGTTACCTCATTGACCTCAGGTTTCTTCTTTAACTCGATCATTTCAAAAACGCAATACTCAAAACCCTTACTTCCCTTCCTATTCTCTCCCCTCCAATCCCAACCTGTCAATTCCATTCAGGCAGAGGTTACCTTAACATTGCATTAAAAACGCCGCATAAAGAGCAGGGAGATGGGCGGAAAAGGCTTTGAAGCGTAACCTTTTAACGTATAGCTCCAGAGGTTTCAAGCCCTTTTCAGAACCCACCCTAGGTGAAAACGTCTTGTTACCCATAAGTCTCATGAATGACCGCTTTGCAAAGCCTTAGAAGCTCACCTCCCTGCGAAAGTTATGCACCCATTAAAAAGCACCTTGTCAAGGTTACTATATTCGAAAAAGGCCGCTACACTTCTCATCCCTGGCCCGCTATGACCTGTGGCCCCCAGCTTAAAAAATCTTATAAATATAATGCTCAAGGGAGGTGTCGTTTGTTCTCAAAATGAGGGATTTCGTTCCTCCAAAAAGCTAAATATTGGAGGAAACATTGAAAAACAGTCCAGCCATCCGTGTCGAAGGTCTGACAAAATATTACTGGAGGCAAGCCGTGAAGACTACCTGTCAAGGTGTGGGGTGGTCCTAACATCGACAGTTTTGTCTTGATTCTGGAAAACTTTGTCGAAAGGTTTTGAATGTTTGATATTAAAATGAAAATTAGGGATTTGGCACAAACCAATCGACATGATTGTCGAGAAAACTCAATTCTTCAAAGAAATTTCAAACCTTCCAAAAATTTACCAACTCCTCGTGATTCCTGAACATTCAGTCTCCTTCCAAAGATGTTTCAGATTCTGGCATTAAAGTTGCTTTATCTAAGGGCAGGTTTAACTCATAGAGGTTTCCAATGTTAGGTAGACACAAATTATTACTTTTTATCCCTGCAGTAATTCTCATCCCCATTCTACTCGGGATGACCCCCTTGAACATGAGTTATAGATTGGCAAGCGGGGGCCCTTTCACTCACTGCAAGCAAGCCCAATGGAGCAACCACTGTCCATTCCATTCCATCGCCTCTCGTGACGATCCAATCATCGTAAATTTAAATTCAACTCCGCTGGATCAAGAATCAACGCTTATGTGCGATGTTCAAGTTTTGGATCCTGGCTCCATTCATTCCAATGTAACCCTTAATTCCGTTCCTCTGCGCTGCTAATTCCCATCCAAACTAACTCATCTATTTAATTTTATCTTATTCGCAAAATTGCTAACGCAAGAAGTCTATCGAGCGTTTTCTCCTCAGAGGTCAAGTAATTCATACTGAGGAAGCTGAAATCCAGAAGGAAGGAGGTGATTTCAATGAAGAAGACCACCATCATTGGCTTAGGTGTGGCCTTAGGGCTGGCACTGGTGGCTACTGTTGCTCTGGCCTGGGGTCCTGGCTTCGGGCCGGGGTTTGGTCGGGGTTTTGGGGGGCCAGCGTACGGAACCCCACCCATCCCGAACCTCACAGCCGAACAATCCGCTCAGATTCAGGCTTTGAGGGATGACTTTCTGAAAGAGATTGAACCTCTTCGGAAGGATCTCCTATCAAAGAGAACAGAGCTTCGAAGCCTCTGGTCAGATCCGAATTCTGATCCGGCCGCAATTACGGCCAAGCAGAAGGAGATTTGGGATCTTCAATCCAAACTCCAGGAGAAGGCCAACACCCTTGGTCTCGAGATCAGGAAGTTGCTGACACCGGAGCAGTTGGCTCAGTTGCCAGCTTCTGGTCCTGGCGCAGGGTTTGGGCCGGGCATGGGCTTCGGTCCACGGATGGGCATGAGAGGTCCTATGGGCCGATAGTAAACTAAGCCGCGGGGTGGAGAATTCTCTACCCCCCTCCCCTGACACAGAAAGGGGTGGAATATGAAAATGAAAAGAATTCTTCGCATTGAAAATGACAGTGTCTTTGAGGACAACTTCAAAACCAAGAGTTCAACAATAGTTGTGGGAAAAGGAAGACATTCCATCTCCCAAGGACTTTTCATTGCCCTTGTACTCTTCTTATTGACTCTATTTGTCATTCGGATCTCACAGGCTCAAGAGCCTTTTCCTAAACTGAAAAACCCGATTTTGAGGATGGGCAGACAAAAGGGCTGCTGGCAATCACCCCATTTAGCTCTTACGGAGGAACAGACAAAGGCTCTTGAAGCTCTCCAGCACGCCTACACGGCAGAAGCCATGCCCCTGCGGAGGGAACTTCTTTCCTTAAGGTTCGAATTCCGCCATTTGCTCCGAAGCCCGGATGTCCAAGACAAAATACTTTTAGATCGACAGAAAAGGATTTCGGAACTTCAGATGAAACTCGACACTCTTTCATTCTCTTACCAGATGAAGGCCAGGTCGGTTTTTACGAAAGAACAATTGGAACGGCTTCCTGAGGACTGTTTGCCGGGGATGGATAAAGGATATGAAATGTTCATGGGTATCGACAGAGGACCACGGCGGGGACTTCGGGGCGGGAAGGTCTTGCCTTGACCCCTTTGCGGCTTTAGGGGCAGAATGAGCTAAGTTGCGTCAGCAAAGGCCCTACCAGTTCAGGTATCAAGGACGTGGACAATATTACATCGAGCGAAGATCTTATGGCTAAAATTGCCGAAGGTAACCAGGAAGCATTTGAAATCCTGGTCAATCGCCACCAGACTTCTGTCCTGAGTCTTATCTATCGTTTTATCGGAGACCGGACGAGAGCCAAAGATCTGGCGCAGGAAGTATTCCTACGTGTCTGGCAATCAGCCAGAAGCTACGAACCAAAGGCCAAATTTACAACCTGGATCTACAGGATTACTGCGAACCTATGCCTCAATGAACTGAAGTCCTCTCGTCGCAAGAAATGGCTCCAGTTTCTCCGTTTTGGAGATAATCTTGAGAACACTGTTGAGGAGACCCTTGTCGATGATACGCCATCGCCAGAGGATCTTCTGCTTGCCAAAGAACGAAGCCGTCAAATCACTGATACCCTTCAGAGCCTGCCTGAAAACCAGCGAATGGTCCTCATTCTCAAGAGATATGACGGTCTCTCCTATCATGAAATTGCCCGGGTGCTTGGCTGTTCTGTCTCGGCTGTTGAATCTTTACTCGTTCGGGCAAAAAGAACCCTTCAAGAAAAATTAAAAAGTTTTCAAAAATGAGCGCAGGTTTTTGGTTCGAGAGTTGTTTAATACACTAAGAGCCCATAATTTTACGGAATGAGATAGCCGATGAAATGCCGTAATGTCCAAAAGAAATTTTCACCTTACCAGGACAGGGAACTGGAGCCCCGAGAACAGGAGCAGGTCAGAAATCACCTTCTTAGCTGCAGGGCCTGTCGTGAACAGTATGCAGAGCTTGATCGGGTCTGGCAAACTTTGGGAGAATTGCAAGAAATCCACCCGGATCCATGGTTTTACCGGCAAGTCGTCAGAAAAATTAAGGAACCTCGTGAACAGCGTCTCTTTCCCAGTCTCCAATGGGCTCCCCGGTTATTACCAGCACCGGTCATCCTCTTCATCCTTTTAGTCGTTGGGATACTAACTGGAACGTATCTTGGAAATATCCTGTCACAGTCTAACATATTCCTGCTCCATTATGAGCAGGCCAGCGAAACCGTTTTTACTTCTATGAGGGTTTTTGATCCTGCACCTCCCGGGACCCTTGCAGAAGGATATTTTCGCATGGTGAGTTATAAGGAGAATGATTCCAGATGAGATCAAAATGGTTGATCCTTATTTTAGTTTTGTCATTGGCATTCAATTCGGCTGTCCTGGCCACTGTGGGATATCACTATTACCGTGACGCCTCTAATACACCTTCAGCACCTTGCCCCATGTCACCCGGAGACAGTCATCTCTATCAATCCCTCGGTCTTTCAAACCTTCAATTATCAAAAATGGAACCGCTGGCCCAAAAGTTTCATGAGCGGCTTGCAGAACTGGGGGTCCGTATGGAGGAGAAAAAAGAGACTCTAACAGATCTCCTTCAGAAAGACAGCGACCCTGCGAGTATAGAAAATCTGCGAAAAGAGATGGCTGTGATCCAGGATGAGATTCAGAAGGAAGTCATCGTCCATATCCTGGAGTCAAAGAAGATCCTCGATCCCAAGCAGCAACAACGGTTCTTCGATCTTATGCGCCAGAGCATGGCCCGTCTGAAAAGTTAATCTTTGCTTAACCCGGAGGTAAGCGATGAATCTGCATTACATGGTGAAGGAACTTTATTATCAAAAGCGAAGGACATTGACTTCAATCATTGGGCTCTCAATTGGAATCGCCCTTCTGATCATTCTCAACTCTCTCTCCATGGCCTACCGCCAGGCAGCCCATGTGCCCCTCAAAGAGATCGGGGCCGACATTACGGTTCAACGATCCGGAGATGTTCCGAAAGAACTGGTAGGGCCGGTCTTCCCGTGTTCGGCAGTGACAATCCACAAGGAGGAAGTAGAGAAGATCCGGAAACTTCCCGGCGTAAGAGGAATAGGCACAGGCCTGCTGCTCTGGGTCTTCGACCCGAACCGGGCCTGGATCGTCCTGGGAATTGAAAAAGAAAACTCGATAGGGCCGAGTCTTCTTCGCTCTTCTGTCACTGAGGGAAGGTTTCTCGAAGACGGCAAACCCGAGGCCCTTGTTGAGCAGGCCTATGCCCGGCAATTTGGGATCAGATTAAATGACACCATATCCGTGGCCGATAAGAGATTTCCTGTCGTGGGCTTTGTGGATGCGTCCCGTGCGGCCAAGATCGCTGTAGCAAACGTATACCTCCCTCTAAAAGAGGCAGAGAACCTGGCTGCTTCGTCGAAGGAGTTACAGTCTGTTTCCCCATTTAATCCGGGAGACGTGAATCTCCTATTTGTCAAAGCCGACCAGGAAAAGATCACTGCTCTCGCATCCGAGATGAAAGAGATCCTTGGCAATAAAGCTACGGTGGCCACGCCGGACTCCTTCCTGAAACTCCTCGGCAGCCTCTTTGCCCTTTCGGATAAATTTACGCTGGCAGCCTCTCTGATCGCCGTCATCGTTGCCGTCCTGATCGCTTTTAAGACCATGGCAGGAAATATTGCTGAGCGGGCCAGAGAGATCGGGGTTCTCAAAGCAGTCGGCTGGACCAATCGAAACGTGGTCTCTCAACTGATGTCAGAGTCGGTGATCCAATGTTTTATGGCAGGTATTCTGGGCCTTCTGATAGCCCTTGTGGCCTCGTTCGGTTTAAGTTTCATGAAAGTCAATATTCCTATCCCCTGGGAGATGAGTCCGACCCCGCACTTTCTCCCAGGAGGCGGAGACCAGATTTTCAAGACGCTACGGCTTCCCGTTCATGTTCCATGGACCTTAGCTTTCTTCGCCATTCTGCTTTCAATGATAATAGGAGGCATGACAGGCGGGTTGTTAGGCAGGCAAATTTCAAAAATCAAACCTTCGGAGGTTTTAAGACATGAATAAATCAACTATTCTATCAGGTACGGATCTCAGTAAGAAATATGGTGACCTTGAAGTAGTTAAGGGGGTTTCCATAACTGTGAACGAAGGCGAATTTGTCTGCCTCGTCGGGAAATCAGGCTGCGGTAAGACAACCCTTCTTTCTCTTCTGTCAGGACTGGAAAAACCTACCAAAGGGAAGGTGAGTCTTGACGGAAGAGAGATTACAAGCTCATCCGAGGACGAACTGGCTTTATTCCGCCGAGACAATGTCGGGTTCATTTTCCAATCCTTTAATCTCATCCCGACCCTCTCCGCTTGGGAAAATGTGGCCCTTCCTCTTTTTCCTATTAAAATGACCAGTGAAGAACGTCGGCTGCGTGCGACAGAACTGCTTGGCAAGATGGAGTTGGGGCCCAGGATCGAGCACCTCCCTTCGGCCCTCTCAGGGGGAGAGAAGCAACGGGTGGCTATCGCCAGAGCCTTGATTAATCATCCCAAGATTATCTTCGCAGACGAACCCACCGGAAATCTCGATACAAGTACCGGCGAAGCTATTATGAATATTTTGAACAAGCTGCATCAAGAAGAAGGGGTGGCTATTTTAATGGTCACTCATGAAGATGAGCTTGCTAAAACAGCCAACCGGCTGATCCGCATGAAGGACGGGGAGGTTGTGTCATGAAAAAGATAATTTTATCCTGTTTGGTAATCCTGGTTCTGTTTTCTATCCCTTTTACTCTCTTTGCTGCGAAAGAGGTCAAGGTCGAAGTCCTCTACATGAGCCACGGCCCGCTTCTGGAATCGCTGCAGCAGATCAAAAACGTTTTTTCACAGTACGGAAACAAAATCAGCGTTTCCTGGTATGACTTCGAGACCAAGGAGGGCGAGCAGTTCATGGCTAAAAAAGGGGTAACCCAGCATGTTCCCTTGGTCATCTGGATGGATGGCAAGTTTGCTATCCCGGTTAATGGTAAAGAGATAAAGTTTGTCGGCTTTCCAACAGGTTCAGGCCCCGCCTCTTTCCAGGGGAAGTGGACCATGGAAGATCTCCGGCAGGCTCTTAATCAAATAACAAATAAGAAGTGAGGACATCATGAACTACAGCTATGTATTGAAAGAACTTCGCCATCACCATAATCGTACCCTGGTAAATATCCTGGGTATCGGTATAGGAATTGCCCTCTTTGTTTCCATCAATGCCGTCTCGACTGCTTATCAAAAAGCGGTCAGCCTGCCCTTCAAGAACCTTGGTGCCGACATTGTTGTGCAGCGACCGGAAAAAAGGGCAGTGGACTCAGGTCAGCCGCCCGCATCCATGCGGGGGATACGACTGCCCTTTTCGAACCAGCTTCTTCCTTCTCAGGATCTCGAGAGACTCAAAGCAGTTGAGGGCGTCGATTCCATGGCTTCGTCACTCCTCCTCTGGGAGTTCGACAAAGGCGGTTTCAGAACGATCATGGGAGTCGATCTTGCGCAACCGAGCCTGGGCCCGGTTAAGGTGAAGGACTGGCTCAAGGAGGGTCGTTTTCCCCAAAGAGAAGGTGAAGTCGTCATTGAAAAACATTACGCGAAGTTCCAACATAAAAAAATGGGAGACACACTGGAAATCAATGGTCGCCCCTTCAGCGTGGTAGGGCTCCTGGAGATCAAAGAAGGATCTCAGATTGCATCAGCAAATATTTACCTGCCCCTCCAGGATGCCCAAGGCCTGCTTGGCGCAGAATCGAGCGGTGTCAACCCGGTTAGAAATTCCAGCCGGGCATTAAACCCCGCCGGAATTATTCTAAAATCTAATCCCGCCATAGGCGGGACCTTAGAGCAGCGGGACATCATTTCTAACGGGGTAAACATTGTCTATCTTCGCCTAAAGAACCCTTCTCTTCTCAGCGAGGTAAAGACGAGCATCGGAAGGCAGCTCAACGGGGTTTCTGTCTCGAGTTCCGATTCATCTCTTGAACTGATGGGAGGGGTCTCAAAGATTTCTGACCAGTTCTCTTTCATCACGTCCCTCATCGCCCTTGGAGGTGCTGTCTTCCTGATCATCAAGGCCATGCTTTCCAACCTTGTTGAACGATCCCGAGAGATTGGCATTCTGAAGGCGGTCGGCTGGACCGAGAGAGATGTGCAAAAGCAATTAATGGGGGAAGTCTTTTTACAATCTCTTCTCGGAGGTGTCTTTGGAATTATGATGGGATACTTTTTCTCCTATCTTCTGGGGTTTCTCTCAGTCCCCGTATCGACTCCCTGGGAGTTGAATCTTTTGCCTGCCTTCGCCAAAGATACGGCAGCCGTTGCCAAGACTGTTCGACTTCCAGTGAGCATATCCGCTGGGTTGATTGCAATTTCTCTTGCATTATCACTTGCTTCGGGCAGCATGGCGAGTTATTTTATGGGGAAACGGACAGCGAGGATGAAGCCTGCCGAGATATTAAGGCAGCTATAATATGCTGATCCCATCAAAAAGCTTCCAATCTTAGACATGCTGAGGAAAACCGGAGTGACTGATGACCTCATTAAGGTTTCTGTTCACAAGAGTGCTTAAGCTTGGGGCAACGGCCTATGGCGGTCCCGGAATGATCAGTCAGATTAAAGAGGCGGCAGTAAATCGATACGGCTGGGTGAAGGAGGGAGAATTCATGCGAGGTATGGCTCTATGCCAACTGATCCCGGGCGCTACCATGGTCCAGATAGTCACTTATATCGGATACCGTGTCAGGGGAATCTGGGGAGCCCTTACAGCGGCAGTGGCCTTTGTCCTCCCGGCATTTATCGCACTTCTTGCTCTTTCGGCCATCTATTTCGAATATCATAGCCTCTGGTTTATTCAAGCTCTTTTTAAGGGATTGGGGGCAATTGTGGTGGCCATCATTCTCAATGCCTGCATCACCTTCGGCAGATCCGTTCTTAAAGACTGGAAAGTGGTTCTCATCGCGGTCTTATCCTTCTTCGCCTTCTTTTTGCAGTGGAACTTTGTTCTGATTTTTGTTTTCACCGCGGTTGCCGGCCTTCTCTTACGTCCCAAGATCCCTCAGGCGAAAGCCACACCCTCTGGAGGAACACCTTTAGAAACGGTGAGAGAAAAAGAATATCTTATTGTTATTCTCTTGGCTGCCTTTATCTGCCTAATGTTTGTACTATCTTATCTGACGGATCCCAAAATTACTGCTCTTTCTGTCAGCCTGTCCAAGATCGGAGCCCTGGCCTTCGGCGGCGGGTTCACTGCCATTCCACTGATCCAGTATGAGATGGTGGATCGGTATCAGTGGCTCAGCACAAAAGAATTTTTAGATGGAATTGCACTGGGTCAAGTGACTCCCGGCCCCATCCTGATCACAGCCACTTTCGTAGGCTACAAGGTAGCCAATCTCTTAGGGGCATTCATGGCCACGCTTGGAGTATTTTTTCCATCGTTCTTTATCCTGGTCCTTCTCATCCCTTATCATGATCGACTGCGCGGAGTCGAAAAGGTCCGGATGATGGAACAGGGTGTTCTTGGGTCATTCATCGGAATGTTAGCCTTGGTGCTTTTCAATTTTGGAAAGACTTCCCTCGTCGACCTCCCGAGAATCCTCATGGCTTCAGCAGCTTTCATTGCGATCTACAAAAAGGTTCGCCTCCCATACATTCTTCTCACCGGCGGTCTCCTTTCAATTATCTTTTGGGGTCTTCTCAAGTAAATTCGGAGAATATGTAGAATCCCTCGCTGCCCTCTTGACAATATGCTTTCCGTAGCATATCATGACGTCCAGATCAGTTCTGAGGAGGTTTTTATGGAGATCAAGTCAAAATTCTGGATCGAGAACAAGGGCGAAGTGGTGGTTGGAAGCGGGAAGGCAACCTTGCTACTCGCCGTAAGTCGTTTGGGTTCCATCCAGCGGGCCGCCGGCGAATTCGGCATGTCCTACCGGCATGCATGGGGAGCGATCAAGAAGATGGAGCAACGGGCCGGTTTTAAAATAGTTGAAACCAAAATGGGTGGAAGGGATAGAGGAGCCCAATTGACACCTAAAGGGAAGACCTTCGTCAAGGCAACGGATGCCCTGTTTAGAGACCTTCAGACGATTGTTGAAAAGAGGTTTCAGAGGAAGTTTCGAAATCATTCTTCAAAGTAGAAGGGGGCGGCCATGCGGCTGTGGGGGAATGAGTATAACAAGATGGAGCTTGCGGGTGCCTTTGGCGATCTGGGGACATTGATTCCTTTTGTCGTGGGATATATTACACTTAATAAAATGGACCCATTAGGGATCCTTGTTGCCTTCGGAGTGTTCAAGATATTCGTTGGGCTCTATTTCAGGACACCCGTTCCCGTTCAACCCATGAAGGCGATCGGCGGGATGGCCATCGCTCATGCAGGGACGATCACCCCAGGAATGATCTGGGGATCGGGAATCTTCACAGGCCTGTTCTGGCTTCTGATGGGAGTCACCGGGGCAATCACCTGGATACAAAAGATTACGACTAAGCCTGTCGTTCGTGGGATTATGCTCGGATTGGGTCTGAGTTTTGTTGTCGAAGGACTGGCTATGATGAAGGGGGAACCCTTATTTGCCATAGGCGGCGTGGCCCTCACTCTGCTGCTTCTCGACAGCAAACGCTTTCCAGCCATGCTGGTTCTTCTCGGTTATGGAATCATTCTTGCCTTTATTCAAAAACCGGGGCTATTGGAAGAACTATCTCATATCTCCATTCGAATTCGATTTCCCGAACTGACATTTGCACGAATGTCATGGCAAGACCTTATTGCTGGTTTCGTCATTTTAGGACTTCCTCAAGCCCCTCTTACACTGGGTAATGCCATCATCGGAACCGTGGCAGAGAATAATCAATACTTTCCTGATCGCAAAGTAACGGCCAAAACGATCTCCATCGATCATGGCGTCATGAACCTTATCAGTACCTGCATTGGAGGCGTTCCCATGTGCCATGGAGCAGGAGGCATGGCCGGTCATATTCGATTTGGTGCCAGGACAGGAGGGGCTTTGGTAATTCTGGGTGTGATCATTCTTTTGACAGGACTTTTTTTGAGCGACTCCGTTGCTCTCCTCTTTCAGGTTTTTCCTCGTCCGATTTTGGGTGTCATTCTTTTCTTTGCAGGAGTGGAATTAGCACTGGTCATTAAAGATGTAAAACTGAAGAAGCAGAACCTTTTTGTTCTCCTCGTCACCGCCGGAACCGCCATGTGGAACATGGGAGTGGCCTATTTGGCAGGATTGATTCTTTACTACGGTCTTCAGCGTCGGTGGATCAAAATTTAAATAGGTGCTTAGCGCATCAATATCGACAAAAAATTGTCGATATGTCTTTAATCCCATTATCCCCCCTTTAGAAAAGGGGGGCGAGGGGGGATTTAAGATCAGGGAAATCCCCCTCAATCCCCCTTTGCCAAAGGGGGAGGTTAATAAGGGTTATTTGAAGATTGCCCCGAAGGGGCCACCTCTTCCGGGCGAAGTCCCGGACAAGGCGTAGAACCTTATCGATAGGGTAATGATGATGTTGGAAGATCGATGAAAAGATGATCTACTATCTTTTTCTCAGCTTCCGTGAAAAGAGGGATATTACGAATCCAACAATAAAAATTAAACCAGTTATTCCCCCAAACGCTATCCAGGTCACATAAGTACCCCTTGACAGGAGTGAAATGGGGTTCCAGCTTGGCTCTCTTATGATTCTGCTAAGCTTTCCCCTATATTTTTCTGGAATATCAGGCAGCCCATCTCCATTCTTATCCGGGAAGTTCCTCACATAATCCATGACGGCAACCCATTCCTTTAGCTCCTGAATTCCTGGCTTCTCTTTATCGGTATCTACTCTTAATGAGAGAAGCAGATCGAATGGGTTGTCTATTTGGGCCTTAGGGGCGATTGGATTTCCTTTTCGATCCTTCGGGACGATACCGAGAATACGATAAGTGAAGCGACCCACAAAATTGAGAAAGGTTGCGTTATAGATATTTGCTGCAACCCTGTAGAGACTCTTACTTGATTTTGAATAATCGAAAGGCTTATATCCTTCCTCCTCGCTCCCCATCCAGATATCCGTTACCCTGTCGAAGATAACCCTGTTGGGGTTGTACTTGAATTTTAGCCCTGAAACCTGGAGGAAGAACTTGTCTCCTTTTTTGGGATAGAGGCTCGTTAACACCTCCAGCATTTTCTTGATCTCGTGAGCATAGAGATAGCATGTGATAAGGGGATATCCCATCGTATCATCCCCTCTGCTAAAACCAAGCGGGATCGTGCGGAAGAGATCGCATAGAGCGATATTTCCTGTCTTGCCCCTAAGGAGGTCATCCCGGATCACCCCGTTTGATTCAATAGCGACCACTACTTTGGTTACAGGGTCATTCGTGTCGTAATCAACTCTGTTGATTGCCCATCGAATGGAATCAGCAATGAGATTTCCCAGATTGGATTCATCCTCCAGAAGTCTCATATCGAAATCTGTTTTTGCGAGCACCCCATAAAAGCTTAAATCAACCTCTTTAAGAATCTTCTTATTGATAATGCCGATATAGGAATCAACTTTCTTTTGAATCTTCTCATCCCCCGGAATACTGTCATTAATCTCTACCAATCGATACCCCTTTAACTTCACCTTACCATTCTCATAAGACAGATCGAGAACACCGACATATTCCCCAAATGCACCAGCATGAACAATAATGGTTTGGTTCACTTTTAGAGGGATCTTCAACTTTTTGTGGGTATGACCACTGACAATCATATCAATTCCTGGCACTTCCTTGGCCAATCGATCATCTTCTGAAAGGGATTTTTTTTCTTTAATCCCACCGTGCGATAAGCAGATTACCATATCGACCTTTTCCTTCTCTCTTAATATCTTTACCATCTCACGGGAGATATCAATGGGGTCCCTGAATTTGACAGGCCTGGCAAAGGGCGAAACTTCTGCTGCATCTTTTCCCAATATCCCGTAGAATCCAATCCTGATTCCCTGAATCTGTTTTACGATGTAAGGTTTTACAAGACCCTTTTTGAATACCTCTTCAAGTGAATCATCTTCGCTGCTCCCTTGACTGAAAATGGCATTTGAAAAGACAATCTCAGGCATCCCTCCTTTCTGGTAAGCCGAGGTGAGGATTCTTGCTAATCCATGTGGCATGAGATCAAATTCGTGATTTCCTAACGTTACCACATCATACCCCATCTCTTTCATCAATCGGAGCTCCAATCCCTCCTCACGGGCCACCATATGGAAGAGCGAACCCATAAGAAAATCCCCCGCATCTAAGATAAGGGTTGGATTCGTTCTCTTAGATTTTTCCGAATGGATCACTGTCGCTATCCTTGCCCAACCACCTACTGTTAAATCGTCCCCGGTTTGTAAAGGAGTGTAATCAATATTCGGTGAAAAGCCGAGAAGATGTGAATGCAGATCATTCGTATGTAGAATGGTGAGGAGTTTTTCCTCTCCCAGAAGAATTGTTGGACAGAGAAGGATCCCGATAACCAGTATAAGTAAGCATCTCTTCATTTATGTATTTGCTCACCTCTTTAAAAAAACAGATTTGGTTGGAAATGATGTCTTGAGTTGCGCTTTATTGGAGAACATTATTTGAATTGTCTGGTTCCCGATGGTACATTCAGCCGGAAGAGCCCCTACGTATTCGCCATCAGCAAATATATCTCGATGTTCATCTGATACGATTTTTATTGTTTTGCCGGTTTTCATTGTAATTCTTGGATGGGAAATATGGGTCCCGTTGAATACTTTTGGAAATTGTCGAAGGAGTTCCCCCTTTGAGATCTCTTTCACGATACAAATATCCAGTGACCCGTCATTCATCATTGCCTCAGGAGCAATTTTCATGCCTCCCCCATAAAATGGACCATTGGCTATTGTCACCATCATCACACGTTCCCTCAAGCAGTTGTCATCAACGGTAATTTCAACCTCAAAGGGTCTAAAGTTTCTTAGGGCTTTCAGTACACAAACGATATACCCTAATGTCCCACCAAAATAACCCTTTCCGTTATTAGCCAACTTGTTGACCTCTGCATCAAAACCTACATATGCCACGGTTACAAAAGGCGTATAATTGATGATCGGTAAATCAGATTTATAAAACGGTGGATTGGTTGAGAGATTGCAATTCTTTTTTAAATTCGCTGAAAGCTCAAAATTTCTGGCAAGATCATTGCCCCGGCCGCAGGGTAACAAGCCAAAAGGAATATTTGATTCTGCTATTGCAGGAAGGGCTTCATGGACTGTTCCATCACCTCCAAAAAAAAGGATTGCATTTATTCCCTGGGTAGGGGCCTTGATAATTTCTGAACGCATCTCATCTGGAGATCCTGTAATACTGAATGAAAATTCGTGGGGACACTCGGAGAGCCAATGCCTGATTTTAGGTAAGAGGCGGAGCGTTTTTCCACCTCCTGCCAGAGGATTAACTATAACTAATATTCTCATTCTGCGTTTTTCTCTATAAGGAGCTTTGTGGGATCCGTCTCCTCTCTGTTCCCGACGCCTGTCAGGGCTGTATCACCAAATTTATCATCTTTTACATTTACATCCACCTTTTGTCAAATAAGATTTTTTCTATTCAAATATAGTCATAGAACAGTGGCAGGATTGAAGTTGAATTTTCAGGGCTTTTCGAATCTATTTCACACCCGTCAAAAAGAGGAAAGATTTCAAACTTGACCAAAAGATTCGGAATCAGATATAAGATATCCATAAGATTTTAATTTGAGAGGAGGTTGTATGGCGAAGGTGAAGGTTATTATATACGGTAAGGCGGGTTGACCTTATACTGAAAAGGCTAGGTCAGCCTATGGCGAGTCTGCAAAATATTTCGATGTTGAATCGGACAGTAAAAGGTTGGAGGAGATGTTAAAGTATTCCGGGGGTGTTCGGAAAGTACCCGTTATTATCGAGGGAGGTAAAGCAACGATCGGTTACGGAGGGACCTGAGGTGTTTAGTGACCAGTAGTTTACTGGTTTGATCATTCAAAAATCTTCCTCAGGGTTCACAGGTAACATGGTAGATTCCTGTAGGTGTTTCCACGGCATATAGGAAATATTTCTTCTTAAACCAAAGGGCCACGTTGCCCAGGCTGATCAAAACAGGAACCTCCATTAAGGGCCCGATGGCGGCTGCAAAGGCCTGGCCGGAATTAATTAAGAAGATAGGTCCAGATTCCGCAATCCACATTCTGCATTCCGAAATGGAATTACGTGCCCATTCCAATCTCTTTCAACTTCGCCACAATCTTCTCCTTCTCCAAGGCCCCCACATGTCTGAAAACTTCTTTCCCCTTTGGATCGAAGAAAACGAGGGTGGGAATGAGTTGAATTTTGTACTCTCTGGCAAGATCCTGATTTTTATAAATATCGATCACAAGAGCCCGAGTCTTTCCCGAATATTCCTTATCGAGTTCTTTAAGAATCGGTCTCATCTGGCGGCAGGGGAGGCAAGAATTTGCTCCAAAATCCACCAAAAAAGGCTTACCGCTCACAAGAGCTTTTTTGAAATCTTCCTCGGTGTTTGATTCAGGCGGCCTGGCTGCAATCTTTTGTAACTGAATCTGATTGACTCCAACCTTGGCGGTGTTGCGAAGTTCACCCATGTAGCGCTCCATCTCTTCTTGTTGCTTCCCTTCACGGATGACTTGTTCGATGATCGGTGCTACCTGCTCTAAAGGCTTCCCTTCCAATCGGTCCTTGAATAAGGAATAGAATGTTTTTATCTCCTCAGGTGTTACCGCCGGTGGAGAAGAAAACTTCTTTTTCATCAGCTCACCGATGAGGGTTTCTTCAGGTGACTTGGAATCCTTTGCCGTATCCTTATATGTTTTAGCGGGGGTCGAAAGTCCCTGTTTTTTAGCCTCCTGTAAAAGGAGTGTTTTGATAATGATCCCCTCAAGAAATTTATTAGGCTCTTCCCTGTACATGTCACGCATAGGGTTTTCCACTTTTTCCAGTTCCTTGTTGAACTGTTCTACGGTGATTTTTTCATCATTCACCTGTGCAAGGACTTGGCGACCCGAATTCCCGAGATAGAAGAAGTAAAAAAGAAAAGCTCCTACCAGTACAATGATTGTGGCTGCTCCAAGAATAATGATTTTTCGCTTCATCCTACCTCCCTTAGGTTCAGAAGATTGTTCTTCAACGGCGTTATTCATTTAGGTCCACTCCTCTCCTCAATTTGAGATAATTTGTTTCGAACTCTTTTGTAAATAATAAAGGGCATTTTTTCAACTCCACCTTATCATTGATCCGTTTTAAGGCAAAGGCCATGCAAGTAGCTTCCCCTTCCCTATATGAGACTTGCGATCAATATCGCTGCCAGGGCAAAGAAGAAGATGGCGGTGAGAAGTTTAATCGTAGACGCCCTCTTTTGGATAAAGAGAGAGAGTTGTTCTGAAGTGACTCCCCAATAGACAATAGCAAAGATAACCAAAAGGGGGAGAATATAGATTAAATTGTATAAGATGAGGTACAAAATGGCACTTCCCTTGAGTGAGGGAATATTCGTGACAAAAAGGAGAGTGGGAAGATAGACTTGGCTTGTGCAAGTCGATTGTAAGAGGGTAACAACAAAACCGATAAAGATCGCAATGACGAAGAGGCGAGCAGACTGAGTTTCCTCATTGCCCTCAAATTCACTGCTTCTTGTTCGAATGATACGGTGAATCCTCTTTTTTAGAAAATTGGGAACCTGAAGTCTCATCCGAGAAGGCCGTCCCTTCTTTAGTTGGATATAATCGTAAAGGCTAAAAATCCCTAAGGAGAGAGAGAATAGAAAAGTGGTCAAATAAACAATCCGAGAAAATAGAGGGAAAAAGGAGAAATATTGGATGAAGTTGAGAATCCCAAAACCGAGTAATAAGTGAGTCACAAAGCCACTTGCGGAAAAACCCATCCCTGCCATAAGGATCTCTTTTCGTTTTCGGCCCACCATGGTGAGATAGGAGATGAAAAAGATGAGAGTGGCTAAGGCGCAAGGATTCAATCCCTCAATCAAACCTGCCAAAAGGATGGCTAAAACTCCAAAGGATTTAAAGCGTTCTATAATCGATTCTTCTGCCTTTTTGGTCTCTTCTTGTGACGGTGATAGTGATGGTGTTGGTGTTGCTAACGTAGGTTTACTTTCACTGGCACTGACACCAGCACTTTTTTGTCCATATTTCTGGATCAGCCCCTCGACTTTGGATTCCGTGATTTCTTCGGGCGGGAGGAAATCATTCCCGATAAAGATCGTCGGTGCGATTAAACGCTTCTCTGCGGGGAGGTTGAGTCGGTTTGAAAAGGTTTCGTTCAAACGCTTTCCATCAGGGGTATTAAGATCGATCTCTTTAATATTCAGGTGTGGATATTTCTTTGTAAGATATTTAAGCAGATTATTAACCCGATCACATTTTGGGCATCCTTTCTGATAAAAATAGGTAAGATTCACTGAAAAGGTTTTCTCGGAGGGTTTGACCGCCGATGGGATTTCGAGCGGAGGAAGAGGAGCTCCCCCCTTCGCCTGATACTCGATGAGAAGGGGGTTCAACTTCTCCATGATCTCCGTCTCTCCAGAGAGAAGTTGATCTCCAATGAATGTAACAGGAAGTTCATTTGCTGTTCGGCCGAACCGTTTCTCCAATTTAGAAAGAGCCTCATAATAAGCCGGATTCCCTACATCAAAGGTTTTGATCTCGAGAGTTGGGAACATCGTTTTGAGTGTAGGAAGATATCCCTGAAGGATCGCCTGGCAGGGCTGACAATCCTCCGCATAGAAGAAATAGATTTGGATGGAAGAGGAGGTTTGTGCGAATGCGCAAAGGGGGAGAAGAAGAATGAGGATAAAGAAGGGAGTAAAAAGCTTTTTCACAACGGTCCTTTTTGGCTAAGACATACCTCAAAAATAACTAATTGAACTTTCAATTTTCCCGATTTAGAGAAATATTAACTTTTATAATAGTTTTTGTCGAGAGATCGAAGCATAAAAACAGCGATTGAATAAGGCTGGGATCAGATATTCTTTTCGATTTCTTCAAAAAGGGCTTTTACCTTATCCTCTATGATATCCCTTACCTCTCGGAAAAAATCGGTTGATTTCCCTTTGGGGTCTGGAATCTCCCATTCGATGATCTTTTTCGCAGGGATAGCAGGGCAGGTTTCTTCACAACCCATCGTAACAAGATAATCCATCTCGATTGGAGGAAGGTCATTCAATCCCTTTGGCTTCTTAGTGGAGAGATCGATCCCCTTTTCTTTCATGACCTCAATAACCAAGGGGTCGATCTGATAAGACGGGCGAGAGCCCGCGCTGTAGACCTCAACCTTTCCCTTTCCATATGCTTCAGTAAACCCTTCGGCCATCTGGCTGCGACGAGCATTTTCTACACAAACAAATAGGGTCTTTCGTATCAATTTAGCCTTTTTAAAAATGAATTTCAAAAACCAAAGGAATTAAAAGGATCACTATAAAATCCCCCTCTATCCCCCTTTTCCAAAGGGGGAGCTAATATCTCCTCCCTTTGGAAAAGGGAGGCAGGGAGGGATTTTCAAAGTGCTAAAGTATTACGGTCTTTCTTTTTCCTTTCATCAATATGTTCCCCTCACCTTATGGCTTACAGGTCACATGGCAAACTCCGGTAGGGGTTTCCATAGCATAAGGAAAATATTTCTTCTTAAACCAGAGAGCTACGTTGACCAGGCTGATTAAAACAGGAACCTCCATCAGGGGACCGATAACGGCTGCAAAGGCCTGGCCGGAGTTGATTCCGAAAACGGCAACGGCTACGGCAATGGCCAGTTCGAAGTTATTTGATGCGGCTGTGAAGCTCAAGGTTGTAGATTGTTCGTAGGTGGCACCGACCTTCATCGATAGATAAAAGGAGACGAAGAACATGACTACAAAATAGATGCACAATGGAATAGCTATGCGAACCACATCCAGAGGGAGCTGAACAATGTATTCACCCTTGAGGGAGAACATAACCAGAATGGTAAAGAGAAGGGCAATTAGAGTGATGGGGCTGATTTTGGGGATGAATTTCTCCTCATACCACTGTCGACCTTTTATTTTCAGACCAATCAGCCGCGAGAGGACACCTGCAATAAAAGGGATTCCAAGATAAATGAATACACTCTCTGCAATCTGGCCAATAGTGATTTTGACTACCATCCCCTTTAATCCCAGCCAGGGTGGGAGGATTGTGATGAAGATATAAGCATAAATAGAGAAGAAGATCACTTGGAAGATAGAATTGAAAGCCACCAATCCAGCACAATACTCTCTGTCCCCAGAGGCAAGGTCATTCCAAACAATGACCATGGCAATGCAACGGGCCAGACCGATCATGATGAGACCCACCATGTAGTCGGGATACCCGCCTAAGAGGAGGACGGCCAGAATGAACATGAGGATTGGACCAATAACCCAGTTCTGAATGAGAGAAAGGCCAAGGACTTTGTAATTTCGAAAGACTCCGCCCAGTTCCTCGTACCTTACTTTAGCCAACGGTGGGTACATCATCAGAATCAGTCCGATAGCAATGGGGATGTTGGTGGTATCTACCTGGAATTGATTCCAGAAACCGACAACGCCAGGAAACAGATACCCCCAGCCCACTCCTATGAACATTGACAGAAAGATCCACAATGTCAGAAACCGATCCAGGAAAGAGAGTTTTTGACTAATCCGTTCTTCAGCCATCCTTTGAATCCTCCTTTATTTTTTGATCTGTATTAACGATCGAAATCTTTATTTCTAAATTCTTAGGGATAATTATGGAGCAACATTTTGTTCTACCTTTTCCCCCTTTTTAAGGCGAGGGCTGCAGGGTCTCCGGATTTTTTTAGATCTACGATTGTCTCAAGAAGGTTTTCCTTCACAATCCCTTTCTCTAACTTCTTTCAGATTCCAATAACTCCGGTGGGACTGTA